>OOCB01000417.1_pt1 | contig 69756 bp, 62 predicted proteins | sample 1671351 | NCBI WGS metagenome assembly OOCB01 (sample SAMN06348148, study PRJEB24527) | human gut metagenome | biome: human gut; feature: ankylosing spondylitis patient; material: feces | host: Homo sapiens | place: China | collected 2015-10 | reverse complement strand
GCTGCCTCCCGTAGGAGTCTGGGCCGTGTCTCAGTCCCAATGTGGCCGTTCAACCTCTCAGTCCGGCTACCGATCGTCGCCTTGGTGGGCCATTACCTCACCAACTAGCTAATCGGACGCGAGGCCATCTCAAAGCGGATTGCTCCTTTTCCCTCTGCTCGATGCCGAGCCGTGGGCTTATGCGGTATTAGCAGTCGTTTCCAACTGTTGTCCCCCTCTTTGAGGCAGGTTCCTCACGCGTTACTCACCCGTTCGCCACTCGCTCGAGAAAGCAAGCTCTCTCTCGCTCGTTCGACTTGCATGTGTTAGGCGCGCCGCCAGCGTTCGTCCTGAGCCAGGATCAAACTCTTTATAAATGATATTTATCACTTAAAAGTGTTAAATCTTGTTCGCTCAGCACGCAATCGCTTGCGTCCTGTGTGAATTACTTTTGGAATTGTTTTTAGTGTTTTTCCAAACACTTAAAAGGTTCCTTACAAGTTTTTCGATATTGTTCAATTTTCAAGGTCCTGTGCGCCTCAGCCTTTCGGCTGACGACCTGTTTATTTTACCACCGAAGCGGTTTTTTGTCAAGCCTTATTTTTAGAAGCTTTTGAACTTTCTGAACTTGGACATCCAAGAAGTTTCTCAGAACAAACTGGAACTTTTCAGCGTCTATTGGTTCTTTTCAAGGGCTTCCTGCTGAGGCTTTGGAAGTCATTCTTTTGCCTCAGCGCTTGGCGCTCAAGTATAATACCACACCCCCGCCTCCTTGTCAACACTTTTTGACAACTTTTTTCCATTCTTTTTTGCGCACGACCGGAAACGGCATCTGACCGTGAGGTATATGCGCCGCAGCTGCTTTGGTACAGCTTGGCACAAATGCCTTTTCTTTTTGCTTATATAATGTATTATAAGCTTTCGCCGTATAATATTTTGCGATATTACACCTCGGAAACGGGTGTGCGTTGTCAAGAGGTCTTGGCTCAGATTTTATCCTGAAAATTATCCATGAATTTTGGCTAAAACTCCAAAACGCAAAATGTAGTGGTATTTTCCTTGACTTGCCACTAGATAGTGATAGAATAGAGCTACATTCAGTTTGTTGGATATCGTGTGCGCAAAACGGGTATCTCTTATTGTAAGAGATACCCGTTCACACTGTGCTTTATTTGTTAAGGAGGAGAGCCGATGAAGATCATCAAACGCAACGGTGCAGAGGTCCCCTTTGATATCACCAAGATCATCACCGCTGTTACTAAGGCCAGCGATTCTGTGAGCGGCCAGAGCCGTCTGACCAAGGACCAGATCACCCAAATTGCCGCTGCTGTTACCGACCAGTGTCAGGCGCTGAACCGCGCCGTCAGCGTGGAAGAAGTGCAGGATATGGTGGAGAACCAGCTCATGGACATCAAGGCACATGATGTGGCCCGGCACTACATCACCTACCGCTATGTGCAGAGCCTGAAGCGCCAGACCAACACCACCGATGAGCGCATCCTGAGCCTGATCGAGTGCCAGAACGAAGAGGTCAAGCAGGAGAACGCCAACAAGAACCCCACCGTGAACAGCGTACAGCGCGACTATATGGCCGGTGAGATCTCCAAAGATCTGACCGCCCGTCTGCTGCTGGACCCGGAGATCGTCAAGGCACATCAGGAGGGCCTGATCCACTTCCACGATTCCGACTACTTTGCCCAGCACATGCACAACTGCGATCTGGTGAATCTGGAGGACATGCTGCAGAACGGCACCGTCATTTCCGGCACCTATATTGAAAAGCCTCACAGCTTCTCCACCGCCTGCAACATCGCCACCCAGATCATTGCACAGGTGGCATCCAACCAGTACGGCGGTCAGAGCATCAGCCTGACCCACCTCGCCCCCTTTGTGGATGTCTCCCGCAAGAAGATCGCCGCTGAGGTAGAAGTGGAAATGGCCGGTCTGGACGTTTCTGCCGAGCGCAAGAAGGAGATCGTAGAGCGCCGCCTGCGCAGCGAGATCAACCGCGGTGTGCAGACCATCCAGTATCAGGTGGTCACGCTGATGACCACCAATGGTCAGGCCCCCTTTATCACCGTGTTCATGTATCTGGGCGAGGCGCGCAATCCACAGGAGAAGGCAGACCTTGCCATCATCATTGAGGAGACCATCCGCCAGCGCTATCAGGGCGTGAAGAACGAGGCCGGTGTGTGGATCACCCCCGCCTTCCCCAAGCTGATCTATGTGCTGGAAGAGGACAACATCCGCCCCGGCACTCCCTACTATTATCTGACCGAGCTGGCCGCAAAGTGCACTGCAAAGCGCATGGTGCCCGACTATATCTCCGAAAAGAAGATGCTGGAGCTCAAGGTGGACAAAAACGGCGAAGGCCACTGCTACACCTGCATGGGCTGCCGCAGCTTCCTGACCCCCTATGTGGACCCCGAGACCGGCAAGCCCAAGTACTACGGCCGGTTCAATCAGGGCGTTGTCACCATCAATCTGGTGGATGTGGCACTCTCCTCCAAGGGCAACTTTGAGAAGTTCTGGAAGATCTTCGACGAGCGTCTGGCCCTGTGCCACCGCGCACTGCAGGCACGGCACAAGCGACTGCTGGGCACTCCCAGCGATGCCGCTCCCATTCTGTGGCAGTATGGTGCACTGGCTCGCCTGAAGAAGGGCGAAAAGATCGACAAGCTGCTGTTCGGCGGCTACTCCACCATCAGTCTGGGCTATGCCGGTCTGTATGAGTGCGTGAAGTATATGACCGGCAAGAGCCACACCGATGCCGGTGCAAAGCCCTTTGCTCTGAGCGTGATGCAGCACATGAACGACAAGTGCAACGCATGGAAAAAGGCCGAGAACATCGACTACTCCCTCTATGGCACCCCGCTGGAATCCACCACCTACAAGTTCGCCAAGTGCCTGCAGAAGCGGTTTGGCATCGTGCCCGGTATTACCGACAAGAACTATATCACCAACAGCTACCATGTGCATGTGTCGGAGCAGATCGATGCCTTCACCAAGCTGAAGTTTGAATCCGACTTCCAGCGCCTGTCTCCGGGCGGTGCCATCAGCTATGTGGAAGTGCCCAACATGCAGGACAATCTGGAAGCCGTCATGAGCGTGCTGCAGTTCATCTACGACAACATCATGTATGCGGAGTTGAACACCAAGTCGGATTACTGTCAGGTGTGCGGCTATGACGGCGAGATCAAGATCGTGGAGGATGACGGCAAGCTGGTGTGGGAGTGCCCCAAGTGCGGCAACCGCGACCAGAACAAGCTGAACGTTGCCCGCCGCACCTGTGGCTATATCGGCACCCAATTCTGGAATCAGGGCCGCACGCAGGAGATCAAGGACCGCGTGCTGCATCTGTAATTTTTGCATAAAGGAAAGCGCCCTCGCCCTCTCAGTCAAAACCTTGCGGTTTTGCCAGCTCCCCCAAAGTGGGAGCCTTTGGCAGTACGGCAAACTTTGCCGATTTGCCAAGGCCTCTCCCTTTGGGAGAGGTGGCACCGCAGGTGACGGAGAGGGCGAGCCAGCTTGAAATGAAGCTATGAACTATGCAACCATCAAATACTATGACATTGCCAACGGCCCGGGGGTGCGCACCAGCGTGTTCGTGTCCGGCTGCCGCCACCACTGCCCGGGGTGCTTCAACGCCGTGGCGTGGGATTTTCATTACGGCCAGCCCTTCGATAAAGCCACCCGCAACGAAGTGTTTGCTTCCTGCCAGCCGGACTATATCGCGGGCCTATCGCTGCTGGGCGGCGAACCCATGGAGCCGGAAAATCAGCGGGAGCTGCTGCCCTTCGTGCGCAACTTCAAGGCCCTGTACCCGAATAAAACGGTATGGTGCTATTCCGGCTACACCTGGGAACAGCTGACCGGCAAAGAGCCAAACCTTGCCCGGTGTGAAGTCACCGACGAGCTGCTGAGCCTGCTGGATGTGCTGGTGGACGGCGAGTTCGTGCAGGCAAAACACGATATCTCCCTGCGGTTCCGCGGCAGCAGCAACCAGCGTCTGCTGGATGTGAAAAAGACCCTTGCCGCCGGGGAGCCCGTGTGGTGGGAGGACGAAAAGGTGTTCGCCACCCATACTATGGAAAAATAAACATAACAGAAAAGAGCGTCCGGTTTTCCACTTCCTGAACGGAACGTGTGGAAAACTGGACGCTTTCTTTTTTGTTTTACTCTCTGCTGCCCACGGCATCCTCGATGATGCGCAGGAAGGCATTGCCGTAGCGGGCGGCTTTCTTCTCGCCCACACCGCTGATATTCAGCAGTTCATCGGTGCTCAGCGGCTTCTTCTCCACCATTTCCCGCAGGGTGGCATCGCTGAACACCATAAAGGCCGGGATATTCTGCTTTCCGGCCAGCCGCTTGCGCTGCGCATAGAGGGCATTCAGCAGCTTTTCGTCAAACTCGCTCAGCTCGCCTGCCACCGCCTTTGTGCGGCGCGGCTTCTCGGTCAGGCGGCGGGCATTATCCGCCGCGCGCCGCCGGGAATACTCCACCTGCAGCTGCGCTTCCTGCTCTGCGGCCAGACAGCAGGAGCAGTTGCCACATTTCTTTGGTGCAGCTTCGCCGAAGTAATGCAGCAGAAATCCCCGCAGACAGTCCTGCGTGGTGGAATAAAATGTCATGTACTTGAGCCGTTCCTCGGCCTTGCGGGCAGCTTCGGCCTTTACATCGGCGGGCAGGCCGTTGTCTGCCTCCATCTCCTTTTCAATAAAGAAGCGGATGGTGCGCACATCGGTGCCGGAATAGAGCAGCGTGCACCGGGCGGGCTGTCCATCGCGGCCTGCACGGCCTGCTTCCTGATAATAACCTTCCACATCCTTGGGCATGTTATAGTGGATCACGAACCGCACGTTGGGCTTGTCGATGCCCATGCCAAAGGCATTGGTGGCTACCATGATCTGCACCCGGTCATAGAGGAAATCGTCCTGATTCTTCCGCCGGGTATCCGCATCCAGCTTGGCATGGTAGGCCGCAGCCCGGATACCGCGGCTCTGCAGCAGGCGGGCAGTCTCATCCACCTGCTTTGTGGTGCTGCAGTAGACGATGCCCGCGTTGTCGCCCTCTTTCAGCACAAGGTCCAGCAGCTCCTTCGGCTTCTGGCTGGGCAGAGCGCGCCGGGTCTCAAAATAGAGGTTGGGACGGTCAAAGCTGGTGGTCACCTCATAGGGCTTCTGCAAGGCCAGCTGTTCCCGGATGTCATCCCGCACATGGGCAGTAGCCGTGGCTGTGAACGCGCCCACCACCGGACGGCTGGGCAGGCTGTCCACAAAGGCTTTGATGCGCAGGTAGCTGGGCCGGAAGTCCTGTCCCCACTGGCTGATGCAGTGGGCCTCGTCCACCGTCACCATGCTGATTTCCCGCTCCTGTGCAAACCGCTGGAAACCCGGCATCTCCAGCCGTTCCGGTGCCACATAGATGATCTTGTACCAGCCCTCCCGGGCGCGGTGCAGCATCAAGGCCTTCTGGTTGTCGGTGAGGCTGTTGTTCAAAAAGGCCGCCGCCACACCGGCCTGCACCAGTGCCCCCACCTGATCCTTCATCAGGCTGACCAGCGGCGACACCACGATGGTAATGCCCGGCAGCAGCAGCGCCGGCACCTGATAGCAGATGGATTTGCCCGCACCGGTGGGCATCACGGCCAGCACATCCTGCCCGGCCAGCAGGCGGCTGACGATTTCCTCCTGCCCGGGGCGGAAGCTGTCGTAGCCGAATACCTTTTTTAAGATCGAGTGCGGGTTTTCCATGGGTCCCTCCGTATCATAGAATAGGTTTTTTCTGCGCAATGTCTTCAAAACCCTATCAGTATACCACAAAAGCCGGGCTTTTGCGCAGGTGCAGAGCCGTTTTTTCGGCAAAAAGCACGAAATGTCAAAAGGATTTTTTTACAAACGATAGCTTTTCAGGTGCGAAAATGATATAATAGGAGCACATAACTCCATGTCCGGCGGTTTTTTGTGCGCCGACTATTGATAGAAAAAGGAGCAATCATCTTATGCAGCAGAAACTCATCACCTTTGCCGTTCCGTGCTACAACTCGGCGGCATATATGCGTCATTGTGTCGAGACCCTGCTTTCTGCCGGAGAGCAGGCCGAGATCATCCTTGTGGACGACGGTTCCGTGAAGGACGATACCCCCGCCATCTGCGACGAGTACGCCGCCAAATATCCCACCATCGTCAAGGCCATCCATCAGGAGAACGGCGGCCACGGTGAGGGTGTGAATCAGGGCATCCGCAACGCCACCGGTCTGTACTACAAAGTCGTGGACAGTGACGACTGGCTGGATACTGATGCCCTGAAAAAGGTTCTGGCCCGCCTGACCACTCTGGTGGCCCGCGGCACCGCGCCTGACATGATGATCTGCAACTACGTGTACGAGCATGTGGAGGACAACACCACCCTGACCGTGCGCTACACCAACGTGTTCCCGCAGAACCGCCTGTTCAACTGGACCCATGTGGGCCACTTCCGCCCGGACCAGAACATCCTGATGCACTCGGTGATGTACCGCACCGAGGTGCTGCGCAAGTGCGGCATGGTGCTACCCAAGCATACCTTCTATGTGGACAACATTTTTGTCTACCAGCCCCTGCCCTATGTCAAGAGCATGTACTACATGGATCTGGATCTGTACCGCTACTTCATCGGCCGTGCCGACCAGAGCGTGAACGAGAGCATCATGGTCAAGCGGGTGGATCAGCAGCTGCGGGTCACCAAACACATGATCGACTGTCAGGATCTGGATGAACTGAAGGATCAGAGACGTCTGCACGCCTACATGGTGCACTATCTGTCCGTGATGATGGCCGTGAGCGACATCTTCCTGCTGCTGGACGGCAGCGACGAGGCAAAGGCCAAGCGCACCGGGCTGTGGCAGTACCTCAAGGATCACGTAAGCACCGGCGTTTACCGCGCCGTGCGCTACAATCTGGGCGGTCTGACCGACCTGAAGTTCCCCGGTGGCGACAAGCTCACTCTGGGCGTATACCGCCAGCTGCGCAAGATCTTCAAGTTCAACTGATTCTTTGGAATTTACTCCTTCCGTCACGTCTTACGCCGTGCCAGTTCCCTCAAAGAGGGAGCCTTTGGCAGAATGGAACAATTCTCCTTCTCGCCAGAGCCTTCCTCCGTGAGGGAGGTGGCATCGCGCAGCGATGACGGAAGGAGTTTCTTTTATTTGCCCGACCGGAGTTCTTTGCCGGGTCTCCATATTCCGGTTGCTTTTTGTCTGGGCGGATAGTATAGTGGTGCTGTTCTCAGTGCTGGTGTATGAGCTGGCAGGCCCCACGCTGACCAAGATCGCACTGACTGCCGCTGGAGAGATCCGTCCCGAGGGACGCACCAGCGCCCGTGTGGAGAACAAGCCGGAAGAAGTTGCATAAAAGGGTGTTTTTTGTCGAAATGTCACGCAATCATTGACGAACGCTGTTATTTTTTGTATACTGAGCATATCGAGATTGGAACAATTTTCCTGTTGTGTCATGGATTGGCTGCTGCAGGAAAATGAATGAAGGAGATTGGTATACTATGAAAAGTACCGGTATCGTCCGCGGCATCGACGCGCTGGGCCGCATCGTTCTACCCAAGGAGCTGCGCACCAGTATGCATCTGGACACTGACACCAAGCTGGAGATCTTTGTGGATGGCGACTCCATCGTGCTCAAAAAGCATCGGCCCGCTGGCAGCTGCGATTTTTGCGGCGAGGTGGATGAGTCTTCGGTGCAGTTTGCGGGCTACTGCATCTGCCCGGCCTGCCGCCGCAAGATCGGTGCACTGTAAAACACACAAAAAGGAGGCTCTGCTATGAGCCAGATGATCGATTTCACCGTCCCGTCCACTGTGCCGGGGCGGACTTTGCATGCCTTCCGCTGTGTGCCGGAGGGTGAAGTAAAGGCGGTTCTGCAGCTGTCCCACGGCATGGTGGAATTTATTGACCGCTACAAGCCCCTGGCGGAATATCTGGCCGGGCGGGGCATCCTTGTTACCGGCCACGACCATTTGGGCCACGGCGGCTCCATCCGCACCAAAGCGGACTACGGCTACTTTGCCGAGCCGGACGGCAACCGCGCCGTTCTGGACGACCTGCACGCCATGACCGTGCGCACCAAAGAGCTGTACCCGGGCGTGCCTTATTTTCTGCTGGGGCACAGCATGGGTTCCTTTTATGCCCGGCAGTATTTGTGCGAATACGGCCATGAGCTGGATGGAGCCATCATCATGGGCACCGGCTTCCAGCCCAAAGCGCTGGTACAGTTTGCCAAGACCCTCTGCCGGGTGCTGGCGGTCTTTCATGGCTGGCAGTACCGCAGCAAGTTCGTGGCCAACATGTCCTTTATGGGCTACAACAAAGGGCTGGAGGGCCGCACCACCCACGACTGGCTCAACCGCGATCAGGCCGAGGTGGACAAATATCTGGCCGACGAACGCTGCACCTTTACCTTTACGCTGAACGCCTACTACAGCATGTTCAGCGGCATCCTGCGCCTGCACGACCCGGCGTTCCTTGCAAAGATGCCCAAAGGCCTGCCGCTGCTGTTCTTGGCTGGCGATGCCGACCCGGTGGGCGAACAGGGCAAAGGCGTGCAGCGCGCCATCCAGAGCCTGAAAGATGCCGGTGTGCAGAACATTGAGTGCAAGCTGTACCCCGGTGCCCGGCATGAACTGCTGGTGGAAACGAACCATATGGAAGTGTTTGAAGATATCGGCAGCTGGCTGGAAAAGCATCTTGCCTGATCTGCCGCATCCGTTTTACCGTCATTCTGAGGAATGGCGGTACTTTTTGCCCTAATGGCTGGCGGCGCTTTTGCCAGCCTGACCGGCAAAAATGCCCGGCACTGAAAGTTTTCCCGATTGCTGAAAAAGTCCCCGGAACCAGCGTTCTGGGGACTTTCTGCGTTTATTTTCAGTTATGCTATTATGCTTTCTTGGGTGCGATCCAGCCGTCGATCACATTTACCAGCGCCTTGCCGCGGCGGCCCAGAAGCTTGGGCAGCAGGACACGGGCCATGGCCCACACGCCTGCAAAGTTGTACAGGATGATCAGCGCCGTGATGATGCCGGTCCACAGGCCATAGAGCGGCGTTTCGGCCAGCAGCACAAAGGCTTCGATCACCAGCGCGGCGGCGTTCACCAGCACGCGGCCCGGATGCACCTGCATCCCGATCATGCGGTGGGCATCGATGGCACGCAGGGTGAACACCAGCGCAAGGCCAAGGAAGGACGCATAGGTAGCGCCCACGGGCCCCCACCACTTGATGAAGAAGTAGTTCATGATGCAGTTGCTCACAGCACCCGCCATCATGGTGATCATGCTGCGGGTGGACTTTTTATTCACAACATACACGCTGTTCATGAACTGGTTGAAGCAGCTGCAGGTGGAAGCCAGCACAAGGAACGGCACAAAGTGCCATGCGTAGTAGTAGTTGGACTTCATAATGTGCATCACCGGGCGGCACAGCCAGATGATACCGGCTGCGCAGCAGAACAGCACGCTGGAATAGGTGCGGAAAATTTTGGTAAAGAACTTTGCGCGGCCCTCTTCCTCGGTCACAGCGGAGAGCTGCCATGCATCGTAGAAGATCAGGCCCAGCGTAGTAAGGATGGTGGGCAGGAAATAGCCGGTGGAAAGCAGGCCGCTCCACGCATTGCCGTCGCGGCCGTCCAGACCGTTGCACATCTCACGCACAAAGAACAGATCGGATGCGTTGATGATCCAGAAGCTGATCTGTGCCGGGATCATGGGCAGCGAGAAGCGCAGCATCTGCTTCCACAGATCCTTGTTGATGCCCTTCAGCTCCACATAGTTCCACAGCTTGCCGGTGAACATCAGGAACAGCACACTGGCAAGGTCGCCGCTGATGATGGCCAGCAGGTAGCCGTTGGCACCCCACTTGAAGCCCACCAGATACAGCACGTAGAAAGCCATGGTGGCCACGGTGCACAGCACGCCGTCCACGGCCACCAACTTGTTCCACTGGCGGCTGCGCACGAACTGGGTGCACAGGGTGCGCAGGCAGCTCATGAGCACATAGATGTAAATGAGCAGGCCGTACTGTGCCATATCGGGCAGGAACTGCGCAATGGGCCAGCACAGCACCAGAATGCCAAAGCCGCCCAGAATGGTCAGCAGGCCGTTGGTGAACACCTGTTTTTCGCTGTTGCCCTTGTCCAGACCAAAGCGGATGATGGCGTTGGACATTCCCATGGACACGAACGGGATGAGCAGGTTCGCGTACTGGCTCAGGATCTTGGAAAGGCCCAGATCGGAGATCTCCGCCATTGCATAGGTCAGGAACGGCTGGACGATCAGGGTGAGCAGCTTTGACGAAAAGCTGGAAATTGCAAAGATCAATGTGTTGCCGGCCAGCTTTGAATATTTATCGCCGGACTTTTTTTCGTTTTCCAAGGGAACTTCCCTCCTGTTTTACAATTCGGATGCGGGCCGGTCTGTGACCGCCCGCATCCGCTTTCCCACTATTTAGTCACTTTAAAAGCGCCCGCCGGGCTTTCCAGTCCGGCAGCAGCTTTGCCACCTCGGCCCAGAACGCCGGGCTGTGGTTGGGCTGCAAAAAGTGGCAGTACTCATGCACTACCACATAGATCTGCGCCGCCGGGGGCATATGATACAGCTGCAGCGCAAAGGTGATCTGCCGCTTTGCCATAAAGCACACGCCCCACCGGCTGGTCATGCTGCGCACCTTGATGGTGGGCTTGTGCCCGCCCAGCACTCCGGCAAAGGCCGGGTAGACCTTATCGCTCATGGCCGTAAAATAGGCCAGCGCTGTTTCCTTATCCGGCAGAGGCCGCGCCTCCTGCGCTGCGCGCCGCATGGCACGTTCCCGGGCCTGCTGCACCCAGTCGGCGCGTGCGGCCACAAAGCGGTCTGCCGCATCTGCACTTGTCCGCAGGGGGATGCTCACCGCCACGGTGCCATCCTCCCGCACACGGATGTTCAGGTTCTTGACCCGTTTGCGGGTCAGCTCGTATTGGATGCCGCCTGCCGTACGCAGCTGTGTTTCCTGCTTTCTGCCCGCCATGAGGTCAGGTAGTCTTTTTTGCCCGGTGCAGTATTTCCAGCGGCAGCTGGGCCAGCACCACAGCAGCAAAGATCAGCGCACAGCCAAAGACTTCCCGCGCGGAAAGGCTCTGGCCGAGCAGCAGCCAGCCGCCCAGTGCGCTGAACACGCTTTCCAGACACATGATCAGGCTGGCAATGGCAGGGTTCAGATCCCGCTGGCCCAGGATCTGCAGGGTGTAGGCCACGCCGCTGGACATGATGCCGCAGTAGAGGATCGGCAGCGCATTCTCCGCGAACTGCGCTGCCGAAGGTGTCTCGAATAGCAGAGCCGCAGCGGTGCTTTCCACCGACACCACCAGAAACTCGGCAAGGCTCAGCCGCACGCCGTCCACCTGCGGGGAAAAGTGGTCCACCGCAATGATCTGGAAGCTGAACAGCACCGCACAGCTCAGCAGGAGCCAGTCGCTGGATTCAATGCTGCCAAAGCCGTTTTTCATGCACAGCAGGTACAGGCCCAGCACGGCTACCACCATGCTCACCCACAGCTGCGCGCTGCCCTTCCGGCCCAGAAACAGGCCGAACACCGGCACCAGCACCACGTACATGGCGGTCAGGAAGCCAGCCTTTGCCGTGGACGGATTGATGGTAATGCCGATCTGCTGTGCAGCGGAAGCAGTAAACAGAAGGGTGCCGCACACAAGGCCTGCCGCCAGCAGCTTTTTCTTCTCGGCAGCGGTCTTGGGCTTTGCATCGGTGCCGCTTTTGCGGCGGATGGCATCAAACACCATCACCGTAGGGATCAGCACCAGTACAGCCAGCCAGCTGCGCCCGGCCAGAAAGCTGTAGGCTCCCATGCCGGAACCGGCGCTCTGAGCCACAAAGGCCGTGCCCCAAATAAAGGAGCACAGCAGCAAAAGCAGAGAGTTCTTGGTTTGTGTGTTCATCAGCCAATGCCCTCCACCTTCAGCAGGCCGTACAGGTAGTACTTGCTGGAGTCATAGGAGATGGTCACACGGTACTGCGCTGCCGGATCCAGCCCGGAGATGGTGCAGCGGTAGTTGGTGCCGTCGGTGCAGATATAATAGGTGCTGTCGGCCACATACTCTGCGCCGCCGTCCACCTTTTTCCACACGGCCACCTTGAACCGCTGGGTACCCTCAGCCGTGCCGCAGCCCATAATGCTCAGCGTGCCGGAAGGCACAGTAAAGTAGCTGGTCTGGCGGCTCCAGATGCCGTTGAACACCGCATACAGGCAGCCATCCGCCGTGGCCGTGGCAAACTTGGCCGAGGGGTCTGCAATGCCCTGAATGATCAGCGGATCACTGGTCTGGTCGGCCCAGCGGGTAGTGTCCTCTTCCTGCACTTCGTCCGAAGTGCCCGCTGCCTTGTGCACGATGCTCTTCAGGGTGTCCTTGCAGCCGGTCAGGCCCACTGCAAGCACCAGCGCCATCAGCAGCACAACGATCCTTTTTTTCATCTTCATACGTTTCCTCACGAAGCAATGCGCTTCTCTTTGTTTTTTTCATCCCTCCGCCCTGTTCTTGTACAGAGCAGATACAGATATAGTATACCGCATTTTTCGGCGCTGTACAAGACATTTGTCCTGTGCCGTACTGCAAGAAAAGCCCCGCCGGGGCTTTTCTTTTTGTGCGGTTTGCCGCCTGATTTTACGTTTCTTTGCCAGTGACCGTCCGCAGGGCAGCACACTCGGCAGCGGCCTGCTCCGGCGCACCTGCACCAAACAGACTGCCGTATCGGTACAGCGCCCAGCCGCCCGCATTCTGACTGCGCAGGTCCTGCACCTGCCGGGCCAGCACATCGCCGGTGCTCCAGCCGCTCACGCTGTCCGGGTTTGCGCCGCCGTCACCGGTGCCCACGCGGTACGCGCCCAGCCCGAAGTACAGGGCCACGCCCTCTGCGCGCGGGTACGCCAGCCACGCGGGCACGATGTTCTCAAAGGCAAAGCGGGTGCTGCCGCTCTGCAGCGTGTAGCCATAGCCCCAGTAGATCTGCGGGCAGAGATAATCCACCACCTGTTCTTCCCCGCCCGCAGCCAGCCACGCCGTCACATCGCTGTACTGGCTGTTGAGGTCGTTGTCGGGATTCCCCTGCGGAGCGATGCCAAAGCGCAGCATCGGGTCTGCAGCCCTCACCGTGTCGTACACTTTCTTGACCAAGGCGGTCACGTTCTGCCTCCGCCATGCTGCAAGGTCTGCCGCACCGCTGGCCGCAAACTGCGCCGCATCGATGCTTTCTTCGGTCGTAGGGTAAAAATAATCGTCAAAGTGGATGCCGTCCACCGCGTAGTTCTGCAAAAGCTCAGCCACGCCCTGCACCACATAGTCCGCCGCTGCAGGCTCGGCCGGGTTCAGATACAGCCCGTCGCCCACTGCACACACCCATTCCGGGTGGGTGTTGGCAAGGTTGTTCTCTGCCAGATTCGGCGGCATGGCTGCAGAGGACCGCAGCCGGTAGGGATTCAGCCACGCTTCCACCGAAAGGCCGCGCCCGTGGGCCTCCTGCAAAAGGATGTCCAGCGGGTCAAAACCGGGATCCTGCCCCTGCATGCCGGTGCACAGGTGGCTCCACGGAAACAGCTGGCTTTTGTAAAGTGCATCCCCGAAGGGCCGCACCTGCGCAAGCACCGTGTTCAGCCCAAGGCCCGCGCAGTTTTCCAGCATTTGCACGCACCCGGCACGGAAGGCATCCGCCGAGGAAAAATCCATTGCTGTCCATTCCAGATAGCTCACCCATACGGCCCGCCACTCGCCTGCAGGCAGGGCAGGATTCTCAACAGACTGTTTTTCTACTTTCGTTTTGTCCCGTTTGGAAAACATTTTTCTGCGCAGCCACAGCCCCGCACCCACACAGGCAGCAGCACCGGCCCCCGCCAGAAAGGTGCGCCGGTCCACACGGCGCGGTTCCGCTTCCGTTTTTTTGGACTTGCGCCGCTGAGTCACAGCGTTTCCTCCTGGGTCTTATACAGCATCAGCGCTGCCCAGCCCCGGGCACAGGCCAGCAGCACGAACATGATGTTCGTCCAGAAGGCAAGGGTGCTCATGCCCGCATACTTCGTCAGCAGCCAGAACAAAAGGCGCAGCGCTTCCGAGATGCACACCAGCTGCAGCTGACGCTGAACGGGCCTGCCGTGGCCGTACTCGATGGCAAGCAGGCCCGGCCACACCAGTGCCGAGCACAGGTCGCCCGCCCAGCCGCCTGCAGCCAGCTTGCTGAGCATCAGCAGCACGAACACCAGCGTGTAGCTGCGCTTATCCTTGGCGGGAGCACCCTTCTGTGCGGCCAAAAACAGCACTGCAATGCCGGTGATGCAGAACACGATCAGTTCCAGCCCCGAAAAATCCATGCCGCCCAGCACGGCAAAGCCGCCCAGCATGGACATTGCCGCTGCCGCCAGCAGGAAAAAGTACCAGGTCTTGCGTGTAAATTTGAGCTTCATTGTGTTCCTCCCGCCTGCAGCAGTGCGCAGGCTCCTGACAAAATTTTCAAAGAATTAAAAATATTATAGCACAAAAGTATGCGGGTTGTGTTACAATAAGAAAAACTCTTCAGGAGGATCTTCATGAACGCCGCAGTTTCCATTGTCCTGCTTGCCGCCGTACTTGGCGTGATCGTTTTTCTTTTGTCCCGGCGCGAGAATACCCGCCGCAGCCAGTACGGCCCCGCCGGCCTTTCGGAGTTCCGCACCGACCTGCCGCTGGACGAGTGCTTCGACCGGCTGGACGAGCACAGGGACGCCGACGAGTTCGTGTACGAGTGCCGCCGGGAAAAGGACGGCGGCTTTCTGCTGCATCTCACCCTGCACCAGCCCACCCAGCAGCCGCTGGACACCCTGTATACCCTCCGGCTGGACCCCGGTCGTCAGACCGTAGTGACCCTGATCTTCATCCGCGAGGCCTTTGGCTACAAGGAACCGCTGTTCCCGCAGGAAATGCTTGATCATTTTATGCAGCAGAAGCTGGATGCCCACCGCACCAAATAAAGTTTTGTGTAAATGCTTTTCATTTTGCGCTGTTTTTGGTATACTTGTAAGTGCCGCAGCGCAGAATATGCGGGCTAGTAGCTCAGTTGGTCAGAGCTGGCGGCTCATAACCGCCAGACCTCGCCATTTTTCAACATCCTATATATCGTTTTCACGTTGTTTTTGTGCCACATCTTTCGTGAAAAATCGTTTTCACCTACTTTTTACCTACGAAGCGCACTTTGAAAAGTCACAGAACAACGTCATACGGGCCATTAGCTTAACGGTTAAAGCCGGCGGCTCATAACCGCTCCAGTGGGGGTTCGAATCCCTCATGGCCCACCAAAAAAGCACGAGATTTTGCGTCTCGTGCTTTTTCTTTTTCCTGATGGAGCAATCTTACTTGTACAGTTCCCTGCTCATCTGTTTCCGAATCTCATCACGCCGTCTGTCATAAACCTGTGTGTAGATCGCAAGGGTCGTGCTTGGCTGAGCGTGTCCGGCTTCTGCGGCTACTGTCGCCACGCCGATATTGGGATTGGACAACAGAATGCTGACGAAGGTGTGCCGGAACATATGCGGATGAATTTTTTCAATGCCCGCCTTTTTTCCAACACGGCGTACCAGTGCTGCATAGCTGTCCGGGTTGATGGGGAAACCGTAGTCGTTGCAAATTACAAAGTCGTTCCCCCGCAAATCCAGAAGTGACTGTGCGTATTTGGAGCCTTTCTTCTCCAAATTCTTCTGCCAGCTTGCACCCATCAGCTTCTTCTGGGCTTTCCACTGTGCATAATAGTCCTTCAGAAAATCCATGAACTCCGGCGCAACATCCACATCACGGATATTGCTTTCCTTCGTTGTGGTAAGCTGATAGCCATAGTTCGGAAAGACCAGCAGGGATTTTGACACATGGATTGTTCCCTCGCGGAAGTTTACGTCTTTCCATGTAAGACCAGCCAGTTCTCCACGGCGGACACCCGTGTTCAGCAAGCACAAAACGATTGCCTTTTCCAGCATAGAGCATTCCTGCAAGGCAGCTTGCAGAGCTTCTACCTCATCACTATGTAAGCAATCCACCGATTTCCCTTTTCGACCAGATGCCTTTATCATTGGCATTTGAAGTGATGTTCCATAGTTATCATTGGCGTAGTTCAGAACTGACCGAATGAACAGATTGTACTCTCGCATCGTCTTTTTCGTCATGGGACGGCGATCAATCTCTACTTCAAACATCTGTTCAACGGTCTTACCTAAAGCCGTTGCCACCTGTTGTGCCGAATCCAAAGATACCGTTTCGCCACGGAAGATACGCTCAATGGTTTCCTCTCGGATGGTGCATTCCTTCGCAATTTTAGGACAGGACACCGTTTTGAACTCTTTAGCTTCTGGTTTCAAAACTGCACGTTTGTAAACTCGTGCGTCACTGTCCTCAATGAAGCGAATCATCGCATCACAATCTTTTTTTGTGATCAACGCAATCGGCTTTTCAGAAAACTCCGGATAACACTGGATGCGCTGAAGATATTTTTCCTTTTTCAAACTCGTGTTCTCTTTATTCCTGTTGCTATCATAGTCGCCCTTCAGACGAACTGAAGGTGCCATACGAGAACGGTTTGAAGCTATGTACTCCTGCGCCACTACTGCAAAGGTCTTTCCTGCGTTGCTGGCTTCCTTGTCTGCCTTCTCCTGCTCCTGCCGTTCAAATTCGGCGGCGGCAGCATTGGCAGCAGCGTTGCGCGCACGAGCGTTTTTCAGTTCGGTGGGGTCAAAATCGAACCGACCATAACGGCGTTCGATTTTACCATTTACCAGAACATTTGCTGTGAGCTGGTAATACCGGGGCTTCTTCTTGGGTTCAATCAATTTAACGGATGCCATATATTTACCGTCCTTTCTGTGTGGTGGTTATCTCTGTCACGATGAGTATAGCAGTTCAGGCGGTTAATTTTTAGGATGTCGCAGTTTACGCCCGCATCCTTGACAAGTTCGCGTTTGCGAGCATAGCGTAGCAATGAAGTCCCCAGTGGGGACTTTAAGCGACCGAACGGTCTTGCCACAGGCAAGATGGAGGGGCCTTGCCCCGACAAGTTATAAAGTTGTCGTTCCACCGTTGAAGTAGTCAGCCATCTTGCCAAGGTTGATATACCATTTGATGCCTGACTGGAACGCCATGCCCGGCACTTCCCGGCAAAGGCGGCGGATGTAATATTCAGGCAAGCCCATACGCTGACTTGCCTGCTTGATGCTGACGATCTGCGGCAGAACAACCGCTTCGGTTTGGATCTCCGGCGATACCATCACTTTTTCATTCATCGGCATTCCTCCTGTCCCATTCATTGATTTCCAAACTGTTCATCAGGGCTTCTTCGATCCGGCGCATTTCATGCCGTGTAGTCTGTCCTAAGAAGCGCTGTATGCGGCTTTTGTCTATCGTGAAGATCTGTTCCAGCTGAACCACAGACGGCTTCTCAAAGGCTGTATTGTGGGCTATCAGAACGTGTGTGGGCTGGTATTTCTTTTTCTCGGTGCGGGAAGTCACTGTCGCCACGATAAGGGTAGGCGCATAGCGGTTTCCTACGTCGTTTTGCAGAACCACCACAGGGCGGGTGCCGCCCTGCTCGGAGCCGATGTGCGGCTCCATGTCTGCATAGTAAATGTCCCCTCTGAGGTATTTCCAGTCTTTTGGTATGATAACGATCAGACCTCCTATCCTTCTATATGTAGCAAGAGCCGCCCGTTTATGGCAGGCGGCTCTTGCAGGAAAAAGGAGTATGCCTAGAAAGACAAGAATGTTACTGCTTGATGGGAAGATTGAAGCGGCGGCTGGCACCGTTGTAGGTGCGCAGGATCAGCATCATATATTTGTAGCTGACCGTGCCGCTCAGAGATTTCTCGTCGTTTACCAACGTCATGGGATGAACAGTGTGCAGCCGCTTGACCAGACGCTCCGGGTCATACTCGCCCTGATACAGAGCCACAAAGCGAACCATGCCCTGCAGGATGCCGGAGCGGAGGGAATCGGGGTCACCCTCCCAGCCCTTTGCCAGCATGGTCAGGGCTTCTTTGTAGAGGTCTGCGCCGTAGGCTTTGTACTCCTTGAAAGCCGTGCGGATGCAGATGATCTTCCACGGGGCACGGTAGCTGTCCAGACCGAGCTGCAGACCGGTGCTTTCGGTGGCTTTCACGAATGCGAGAGATTCCGGGTCTTTGCCCACCAAAGCGGCGCGCAGTTCTGCACCAGCGGTCAGCGGCGTGGAAACGCCCGTCTGCCGGGAAAACAGCATGGCTTCTTCTTCCTCTGTCAGTCCCTCGTACACCTTGCAGATGATCGGAAGATCCTGCCCGCCGTTCATCGCCCGACGGGTCACGATGGTATGCTGACCGTCAAAGACGAAGTAGTGACCGTCCCGGTAGCTGACCTTGGGCGGGTTGGCGATCAGTTCGGTGAACTCTGCCGACATCTTTTCGACATTCGGGATGTTCAGCTTGCGCTGATATTCCGCAGGGATTTCGAGAAAGGCACTGTTGATGACCTTTTCTTCGTAAGGCCGCTGAGCGAAAAGGGCTTCGATGATAGCTTCATCGGTGATTTCTGGCATGATCTCAGGCATGGTGTTGACGCAGTTCATATTCTTCATAGCAGTTCCTCCATCTTATCTTCCAGATTTTTCAGGTAATCTCTCAATTTCTGAATCGTTCGTCCTACGGATGCACGGTTCTCTGCATCGGACAGAATGTCGGGATATTCCCGGAAAACGCTTTCCCAGCGACGCATCATACTGTTGGCGGCTCCCGATACCTTGCAGATGATCGGAAGATCCTGCCCGCCGTTCATCGCCCGACGGGTCACGATGGTATGCTGACCGTCAAAGACGAAGTAGTGACCGTCCCGGTAGCTGACCTTGGGCGGGTTGGCGATCAGTTCGGTGAACTCTGCCGACATCTTTTCGACATTCGGGATGTTCAGCTTGCGCTGATATTCCGCAGGGATTTCGAGAAAGGCACTGTTGATGACCTTTTCTTCGTAAGGCCGCTGAGCGAAAAGGGCTTCGATGATAGCTTCATCGGTGATTTCTGGCATGATCTCAGGCATGGTGTTGACGCAGTTCATATTCTTCATAGCAGTTCCTCCATCTTATCTTCCAGATTTTTCAGGTAATCTCTCAATTTCTGAATCGTTCGTCCTACGGATGCACGGTTCTCTGCATCGGACAGAATGTCGGGATATTCCCGGAAAACGCTTTCCCAGCGACGCATCATACTGTTGGCGGCTCCCGATACCTCGCAAAGCATCGCAGTCCCATCGGCAAGTCGTTTGGGTACATAGCGGCTGTTTGCGATTTCAAGAATCTGCTGGCGGTCGATTTTCAACGGTTCGTTCGCTCCTTGTGGAAAAGTCTGCTCCTGCGGAGCCGGAGTGTGAACCAGTTCTTCGTCCGTAGATTCTTCTTCGGATGTACTGGAATCGGAAAGCGGTTTGGCTGCTGGGGGCGGTGTTGTTCTGGTCATGGCGGCTTTCTTCTGGTCTTTGGGTTTGCAGATTTCAGCCACCAGTGCCGGACGTTCTTCGGGAGGTGCGCGGGCAACGGATGCGATCTCAGCAGCGGTCGGTTTTACCTCGCCAGTAAGGACTTTCTGACGGGTGCCGGGAACAGCTTTTTCGGCGGCATCCACGCCCTTGGAAAACTGCTCAGCCCTTTTTACAAAGCTGTCATTGACACCGTTTTCATCGGCGATTCGTCGACGTGTCCACCGTTTGTCAATCGACTGGCCATTTTGGCCAGTCGATTTTTTAAGGTTACTTTTCTGATCACCGCCATGGTTTAACTTCTCGGCTTCGTACTGTTTTCCAATAAGGTACTTCTTCTGTTCCGGGGTGAGGTTGCGCCGCCCCAGTTGGTTTTTGCAAATCCAGATGATGGCCTCATAGCGGTTTGCAAACTCCGTTTCATGAACAGTGAACGGGATTTCCGGGTGCTTCTTGGCGATGATGAAACGGTTGTGTCCGTCCACAATCAGCCCCTCCCACACGATGATGGGATTGATGATGCGTCCATCCCGCAGGATGTTGGCTTCCAGCTGGTTCAGTTCTTCAAAGGTCAGCGGTGGAATCTTGCCCTGAAATTCAGGGTCAACTTTAAGCGCATTCAGATTCATCATCGAACCGTCCTTTCTTAAAATAGGTGGATTTCGGGCTGGTGGGTTGGATGTAGTAGTCGTAGCCGAAGTTGGTCTGGCAGTAGGTGCAAGGCTCCTTGGTGAGCTGATAGGGGTCTGCACGGCGGACACGGATGCCACGGGTGTTCCGAAAGGCATTCAGGCAGCGGGGGCAGAGGGTGGTCAGGGTCGATTCGTCAGTCTTGTGGGTAAAAGTACGGCTCATAATCATTACCTCCGTGTCATCAGAATGAATATTCGGTATGGAAAAAGCCCACTGCCTTGATTCAGAAGAATCCCGGTGGTGGGCTTTGAAGTTTTGCTTTAAGTTTTTCCAACCTATTTGTCCTCGACGCCCGTTGGATTTGGAATGCACCTCGGTAAGTGGGGACTTGCACCCACACTCCACATTGGCTTCTTCAGCCACCCCGTCTTCTTTATGACCGGGCCGCGAGTTACGGAAGTTTCATTATTTTGTCCGAGGGAATGATATTCAGTTTTCAAGGTATCACCGCTTATACCTTGGTCTTTTGCAACCGCATCATCGCTGCGGAACTTCGCCGCAACTTGCGGCGAAGTTAAATCTGACCTAGCACCTTGATTTTTTAGAGCTTCCAGCTTCATTTTGTAGGCCAAAGCCCGCTCACTGGGCAGGATGTGCTCACGCTGAAGGTTGGAATCCACCATCAATATCACAGCGGCATCGTCCGACATCTGCCGTACAATGACCGGCGGCGTATCCAGCCCGGCAAGTTTAGCCGCATACTGACGGCGGTGCCCGGAGATAATCTCGTAGCCACCCTCTGGGCGTGGTCGGGCGATCAGCGGAGCCAGCACACCGTACTGTGCGATGCTCTCCACCGTCCGGGTCATGGCTTCATCGTCCAACACCTTGAAGGGGTGGTTGGTGAAGGGGTGCAGCGCATCAACGGGAATCTGCTGTACCTGTTCCCGTTGCTCCTCCTGTCGGTTTTCCTCGGTGGAAAACAGGTCATCTAGCCCTTTCAGAGCTACGTTTAAGCCGCTTTTCGGCATCTGCCAGCACCTCCTTTGCAAGAGATTGGTAGGCTTCTGCCACCTTGCCTTTGGGGTCGTGCTGGAAAATGCTCGCGCCCACTGCACTGGTTTCAGCCGCGCGGACGGACCGTGGGATAGTCTGCTCAAACACCTTCAAGTGCTTTCCGTATGCCTGACGAATCAGATTGCTGATCTGTTTTCCGTAGTTGGTGCGGCTGTCTGTCATGGTCAGCAGGATACCCTCGATTTTCAGCTTGGGGTTGATCTGCCGCCGGACCTTCTGCACCGTCTGCAAAAGTTGTTCCAGACCCTTTGCGGACAGGTACTGCGCCTGCACAGGAATCAAAGCAGCGTCTGCCGCCGCCAATGCGTTGATGGTGAGCATCCCCAGCGAGGGCATACAGTCCAGCAGAATAAAATCGTACTCCCGTTTGGCACTGTCCAGCACCTGTTTCAGCATCTTTTCCCGGTTCATGCTGTTTACCAGAGCCACTTCCAGCCCTGCCAGTTCAATGTTTGCCGGAATCAGGTCAACGCCCTCTGCGTGGTGCAGAATGCCCTCACCGGGCTGGATGGGCTGGTCGTTCATGGCTTTCTGCATCAGGGTGGAAAGGGTGGTGGGCAGTTCATCGGGCTGCTGCCAGCCCATGCTGATGGTCAGGCTGCCCTGTGGGTCAGTGTCCACCAGCAGAACTTTCTTGCCCTCCATCGCCAGCCCGATGCCCAGATTTTCACAGGTGGTGCTTTTCCCCACACCGCCTTTTTGATTGGTGACTGCAATAATCGTAGCCTTCTTTGCGATAACATCACCCCGCTTTCGGAGAACTACGCGCAAAGTCGTGGTTCGTTTTGTTCTGATAGTAGAGGTTCATGGTGGTGGGCGCATTGTAGAGCATTGCCAGCAGATATTGCTTCATGTTCCGCACTGGGGCGATGTTTTCTGCCAGCGAATCCAGCACGAAGCGGATGTGGTCGGCGTTCAGCTTTTTCAGCCGACTGCGTACCACCTCGGCGGGCTTGTCATCTCCGGCAATCCGCAACATCTTGCGTTTGGTGGAACAGGTATCCACAAGCAAGTCTACGATTTGGTAGATGGTGTCCTCATCGTCCGGGAAGAGCCGGAGAAGCAGCTCGACTTCCAACGCCTGATAAAAATAATCCTCAAGCTGCTCCCGGATGCTCTCGGAATAGATAGGGTCAGGATCGTTCCACTCTGTCTTATTCTTATCAGTCTTATTTGCTTGCGGTTTTGGCTGCACCAGAATTGCGCTTTCGGCAGCACCAGAATTGCTGTTTGGGCAATTCTGTACTTGCGCTTTTGGCAGTCCAGACGAAAAGTCCTTGACGTAGATCAGGCTGGGTCTGCCCAGACCACGGCGTTTGCGCTCGATGAGGTCGAGCTGCTCCAGTTCTCGGAACAGCTTGACCGCCTTGTGTTCGGCGCAGCAGAGGGATTCCTGTACTTCTCGGACGGTGTAGATGATATACACCCGCCCCTGCTCGTCCAGCCAACCATTCTTTACGGACAGGCTCATGCGGTCCAGCAGAATGCCGTACAGTGTCCGGGCATCGGTGGAGAGCTGCCGGAAACGGTGGTCTTGGAACAGTGCCTTTGGGATGCGGAAGTAGGAAAACAATTCGCCCGACTGACCATAAAAACAAAACTCCCATTATACCCTTTGAAGAGCGAATTGCAATCGTCAGAGAACTTAAATGTGTGGATCTCGCAGTTCCACAGACAAGTATGAATAAAATGGAGGCATGGGAAAAATACCATTTTGATGCACTGTTCCACGGGTCTGATTGGAAGGGCAGCAACATGTACAATAAATTGATTGAGGAATTCTCGGCAGTTGGGGTCGATGTTGTGTTTTTGCCTCACACTGAAAACGTATCTTCTACTCTGCTCTCCGAGGTACTTCATAGATTATACTGCGAAGGCGAACACTAATTCTTTAACTCTGGTAGTCTGCTCTGCGTCGCTTGCGCTCAGCGAGGTCGATGCAGTGAATTATCGATATCCATTTTTATACTCCGAAAAAATCCAATTGATAATTTTTCACAAAGATGGTATGATTAATCTAAAGGCATCGTACACATCTCACGTTGGTCTTCGGTACCAAGTATCACTTTCTCTGACAACACAATTTGTGAAAGGCTGAGCATTATGAATTGGAAAGAAGCTGCTGAACGCTGTTTGCGATATGGAATAAAAAAATACAATTTTTTCATAGGCGCAGGGATGTCAATTGGTTCCGGTCTTCCATCTTGGAAAGATCTTGTAAAGCCTTATGCTCAGAACTTGGGAATCGATGTTGCAGATGTTCCACTGGAACGAATTATGCAGTATGCTATCGGTAAGGATACAAGTGCATACAGCATGTTTATTCATGATTTTCTAGCAGATTTAGATGTAACGCTTCCATCTTTATCTCACGAATTGATTGCTCAATTGCCTGTTACACGAGTTTGGACAACCAATTACGATGATCTTCTCGAGAAAGCTTTTTCAAAACACAATATCGATGTTGAGGTTATTTCCAATGATCACGAGTTAATAAACTCAGACTTTTTGAAAAAACAGATTATTAAAATGCACGGAAGTATCACACATCAAAATCATGAACACCACGATGAAATCATCTTAACTGAAAGCCAGTATGAACTGTTTGACAAAAATCGCCCCAGAATCGCCTCACAATTGATGGTTGATGTTACAAACAAAGGCTTTATCTTCCTTGGTGTCAGCTTCAACGATTCCAATATGCGGAGAATTTGGGCTACCCTTTGGGCCAATCGCCATGCAGGCCTTCCAAGTTTCCTGTTAACTATGCCTCCCGAACCATCATCTGTAAAAGAACGAAAATTATATGAACTTTGGAAAAGCGACTTGTCCCGTTACAATATAACTGTTGTTGAACTTGATTCCTTTCGTGAAATTCAAGAGTTTTTGCAATGGCTGTATGTCCGCTCTGCCGGAAAAACTATTGCTCTTATTGGTAGCAGCGATACAAACACATTGTCTCCGCTCTGTTATCATCTGGGTGAAAAGCTTGGCGAAAGCGATTTTTTCATTCATTCCGGCGGGGGAAAAACAATTGCTGACAGCGTAGCCGCTGGTTTCTGGGAGAAAGTAGCTTTTAATCTAAACAATGTCAATCGTGTTGTTTATCATTTCAGAGTAGGGGGTGGAACAACAAATCCACGTCATGGTCAAGTCATCTATTGGGGAAGTAATTATAGTGAAATGCGAAAAGCGCTCTTCACTGGTGAAAAACTGTGTATTCTGGTTGGAGATGGCACACGCATTGCTGGAATGGAGGAAGAGGTTTCCATTGCACGCGGCAATGGTTGCAGGATACTCGCTGTTGCAAAAGCGTGTGACTACACTCAACAGATTTATGAAGAGGAAACTTCTTCGTGGAAAAGCATTTTGACTGATGTAGAATTCGAGGCTTATCAAAGGTTGGATACAGCTTTTCTGGGCGAGGAATCCAACTATGCCGAGAATATGATGGTCGTTATCAACGGCTACTTTAGACATTTTTGGGGAGTTCATTGATGGCGATTGTATTTGATTTTGATGGTCCAATCTTTGACGGGTACAGTGCTTCTATTACTGTCTTAGAAAGATGTATGCGGGACGAATTGGGAATTCGCGATTTTGTATTCGATCCTACCAAATTCTCTATTCCTAAAAAAATGCTTGCCGTCGCCGTTGAGCAATATAGTCTTAACTTTCAAGATGATGTTGAGAAGAGTCAGCTTTTTAAAAGAGTTTTGTTGCGCTATGAGAAAGAATTGATTGTAGAAGAAAATGAGAGATATCTTGTTCCGGGAATAGAAAAAGCCTTGTCAAGATTGCATACACTTCATGAACCAATTTTCATTTTGAGCGACCGCAGTGACCATTCTATTTGTTCTATTACAAAAAAGCTGCACTTGGATCCTTTATTTATCGAAATACTGGGTAGAGATCATTTTGGTCTAAAACCAGCAGATGGCAAGGGACCACTCTATCTTATGCAAAAATACAACTTCACCCCCAAGCAACTTATTTTGATTGGCGATACTGAGGTTGATAAAAAAACGGCCGATGCTGCAGGTATTGAGTTTTATTTATACGTTTCACGTCAAACTTCTAATTCTCTCAAAAGTGCGATTTCCTATGATAAGACCCTATTCACGCCAGAAGAACTTTTTCTTAAATGTTTTCCGCTCTAACAAGGAATCTGAAATGAATACTCAAACCGTTAGCACTATTATCTCTCACTATGTAAAAGAACATCTTCAGGATATTCCTACCTCTGTTGTTGATATTTCTTTAGTTGGAAGTTTTTCAGGCATATATGGCTGGAAAGATACCCGTTTTGGAGATGCGGATATTTCAATTATTTGCTCTGACCTTCAAGATCAGGGTTTTTGGAATTGGTTAAACAACTTTCTTCAGCAAATAGAAATTCTTCTTCTCGCAGATTCTAACATCGAAAAGAAGTTGACAATTGAAAAACGAGCGATTGATGGGCCCTATAAGCCTGCAGTTGCCACTCTTCCAGAAAGTCTTTTGTTGATTCACGTCCTTTTAGATAAACCAGAAACATTTGTGGAAAATCGAGGTCTTTTAATAGCCAACACATGGAAGAAATATCCTTCTCTTATAGGTAATTCATTTTTGCATGATATTTGTCAGTTTCATCCTAGCTTTCACGATTTACTTTTTGATAACAGAGGAGTAATTGTTGGAATCGATACGCTTGTGCAAGCACACGCTACTTTGACTTTTAGGGAATATAATCTCCAAACCGGTCAAAGTTTCCAGACAATTATTCCAGAGGAGTCGTTTGTATTCTATGAATATCTGATGCATAAAGTTCTCACAATCTCACGAGATATTGCACGTTGTATGAGAGCGCAGAATGCAGATTGTCTGACAAATCGAGAATTTGCCACTTGGTTTTTTTATGTGACACACGATGATTTTCCGATAAAGGTCGTAGACATAAAAGAACAAATCGAAAAGAGTGGTTACGAAATCTCTACGTCAAATCCATTGAAAAACTCCACCCTTCAATGGCTCTTACAGGTAAAACGTTCAATTGAGTCCCATTACTATCAAAATTTAAGTTGGGACGTTCCTTATTGAATTTTTATTATATGGTTATACCAATTGCCCGGTTTCGTACCCAAAAATTCTTGAGTACGGTTCTGGGTACAAAGAGCCATTTTAGACACGAAAAGATACCAAAAGTTACGTCAAAGTACACAAAGGCACTTTCATAGAATTATCAGATAGTCACAAGATTTCACAAGAAAAACAGGATTTCAAAATTAGCGACGTTCTCATAACCGCTTGGTCCCGGGTTCAAGTCCTGGCTGGCCCATAACAAAAAAGAGCACCCATCGGGGTGCTCTTTTTTGTTGCCAGCCAAGACTTGAACAGCAACGACGACGACCGCGGCCTGCGGCCGAAACAGGGAGGAGTTGTTGGGACAGCGTTCTGATTTTTCAAAGCCCTGCCAAGGGGCTGCGGAAAAATCAGCAAACGCAACCCGTAAGGCCCTAACCGTCAGTTCCCTTTGCGGGTCCCAGCGCATAGGAATGTCAAAAGGTGTCGGATGCCGTTCTGAGGGCCAGCCAGGACTTGAACCCAAAACTTATTCAAGTAATGATAATAAAAGAAAGAAGGAGCGTTTCCACGCGGGAACGCTCCTTCTTTGTTTACTATCATTTACACCATTTTGCAAACTCTTCGTCGGTGCACTTGACATAGTGGCTGCCGCTCACATGGTGATCGGTGCCCTTGTTGTAATCGATGCCGGAAGTGGCGTAGTCGTAGGTCTCAGCCACGCGGCGCTTCTCCACAACGGGGTTCGGCAGCGGGATGGCCGACAGCAGGCTGCGGGTGTAGGGGTGGATGGGATTCTCGAAGATCTCTTCGGTCGTACCCGTCTCCAGCAGGTGGCCCAGATGCAGCACGCCGATGCGATCCGAAATGTACTTGACCATGGAAAGGTCATGCGCAATGAACAGGTAGGCCGTGCCGGTCTCCTGCTGGATATCCTTCATCAGGTTGACCACCTGCGCCTGAATGGACACGTCCAGCGCCGAGATGCACTCATCTGCGATGATGAGCTTGGGGTTCATGATGAGGGCGCGGGCAATGCCCACGCGCTGGCGCTGGCCGCCAGAGAACTGGTGGGGATAGCGCTCAGCATGTTCAGGCGCAAGGCCCACCTTGGCCAGAATTTTCTCCACCTTTTCGCGGCGCTCTTCGCGGGTCTTGTACATGTGGTGGATGTCCAGACCCTCGCCGATGATATCCTCCACCTTCTTGCGGGGGTTCAGGGATGCCATGGGGTCCTGAAAGATCATCTGCATCTGGGTGCGCAGGGTGTTGTTCTGGCTGTGGTTCAGCTTGCCACTGATATCCTGCCCGTCAAAGGTGATCTTACCGGCAGTGGGGTCATACAGGCGGATGACGCTGCGGCCGATGGTGGACTTGCCGGAACCGGACTCGCCCACCAGACCATAGGTCTCGCCGGGATAGATCTCAAAGCTGACATTGTCCACAGCCTTGACGGTATAGCTCTTGCTCACGCGGAAATACTGCTTCAGGCCCTCGACCTTCAGCAGCGGAGCAGCATTCTGTCCTGCCATTTATTCCGCCTCCTTGATCTTTTCTGCCTCGGCACGCATGCGGGCAATGCGCTGAGCAAGCTCAGGCGGCATGTCCACCTTGGGTGCGCGGGGGTCCAGCAGCCATGTAGCTGCATAGTGGGTGTCGCTGATCTTGAACATGGGCGGGTCCACTTCGTCGTCGATGTTCAGGGCAAAGTGGTTGCGCGGCGCAAAGGCATCGCCCTGCTTCTCATGCAGCAGGTTCGGCGGCGAACCCGGAATGGTGTACAGACGGTCGTCTGCGGTGTCCAGATCGGGCATGGCGGAAAGCAGGCCCCATGTGTAGGGGTGGCGCGGCTCGTAGAAGATCTCGTCGATGGTGCCGGTCTCCACGATCTTGCCTGCGTACATCACGTCCACATAATCGGCCACCTTTGCCACAACGCCCAGATCATGGGTGATGTAAATGACAGAGATGCCGCGCTCACGCTGGATGCTGCGGATCAGCTCCAGGATCTTGGCCTGAATGGTCACATCCAGTGCCGTGGTGGGCTCGTCACAGATCAGCAGGTCGGGGTCGCAGGCCAGTGCAATGGCAATGACCACACGCTGGCGCATACCGCCGGACAGCTGGTGCGGGTAGCTCTTCATGCGCTTTTCGGCATCGGTGATGCCCACCTCTTCCAGCAGCTGCACAGCCTTTTTGTAGGCGGCATCCTTGGGCATCTTGTAGTGCCACAGCATGCCCTCCATGATCTGCTTGCCGATGGGCATGGTGGGGTCAAGGCTGGTCATGGGGTCCTGAAACACCATGGCGATGCGCTTGCCGTTGATGTGGCGGCGGATCCACTTTTTGTCCTTCTGCAGCAGGTCCACCGTCTCGGGGCTGCCGTCGGCGTGATGGTAGCTGAACTGGATGGAGCCGCTGTTCACAATGGCGTTCTGTGCCAGAATGCCCATGGCGGCCTTCATGGTAACGGACTTGCCGGAGCCGGATTCGCCCACCAGCGCCACCGTTTCGCCCTTGTACAGGTCGATGTTCACGCCGCGGATGGCGTGCACCGGGCCTGCGGTGGTCTTAAAGGTGATATCAAGGTCTCGCACCGACAAGACCTGTTCTTTTTTGTTTTCAGGCATGGGGTGTTCCTCCTTACATACTCTTCATCTTGGGGTCCAGAGCCTCGCGCAGGCCGTCGGCCACGAGGTTGAAGCTCATCATCAGCAGGCTCATAACCACCATCGGCGGGATGATCTGATAAGGATGGGTGGTGAAGCTGTTGTACAGCTCGCTGATCAGAGAACCCAGCGAGCACTGCGGCACCGGGATGCCCAGACCCACAAAGGACAGGAATGCCTCGGTGAAAATTGCGGTGGGGATGCTGAACATGACCTGCGTGATGATGGGTCCGATGATGTTGGGCAGCACTTCCTTGAAGATGATGAAGAAGCTGCCTGCGCCCAGCGTGCGGGAGGCCAGCACGAACTCCTGATCCTTCAGCTTGAGCATCTCAGCGCGGGCAATGCGGCTCATACCCACCCACTCGGTGAGCATCAGGGCAAAGATAATGGTAATCATGCCGGGCTTGAGCACCAGCAGAAGCAGCGTGACGATCACCAGACGGGGGATGCCGTTGGCAACTTCCAGAAAACGCTGCATCACCATATCCACCTTGCCGCCAAAGTAGCCGGAGATCAGGCCGTAGCTCATGCCGATGACCATATCGATGATGGCGGCGGCAACCGCGATGATCAGGGACACGCGGGCACCCTCCCAGGTACGGGTCCAGATATCGCGGCCATAGGTGTCGCTGCCGAACCAGTAGTAGACATCCTCCTTGCCCTTTTCCACATAGGCATTCACTGTCTTGGAACCGGTGGTGGTGCTCATTTTCTCGTCACCGTTGAAGATGCCGAAGTTCTCCAGCACCTGCACGCGGGGCGCAAAGTTTTTCTGGCTCAGCTCCTGACCGGAGTAGGTATACTCGTTTATGCCGGGGCCAAATGCCGCCAGCAGCACGATAAAGACAACGAGGATCAGGCCGAGCACTGCGCTCTTTTTGCGGAAGAAGCGCACCCGCACATCCTTCCAGAAGCTCTGTGCGGCAAAGTTCGAGTCCATTGCGATCTCTGCGTCGTTATGCTTGAGCACAAAGTCCTTCTCGTTGAAGGTGTGCTCGGAATACATGGTATCCACTGCGCTGACGATGGCATCAGCCGTGGCTTCGCCGCCCAGGCGAATCGCTTTTTCTGCCATATCAGTCGTCCCCCTTTGCCAAGCGGATGCGCGGGTCGATGATGCCGTACAGCAGGTCAACGACCAGCATGATGCCAATGTACATGGCACTGTAGATGAAGCTCAGGCTGATGACCACATTGTAGTCGTTGGACTGGATGGCCGTCACCAGCAGGCTGCCCACGCCGGGAATGGCGAAGATCTTCTCCACCACCAGCGAGCCGGTCATCAGGTCCACGATCAGCGGGGCCAGCACGGTGATAATGGGGATCAGCGCATTGCGCAGCGCGTGGCGGAAGATCAGCGCCGGGCCGGAAATGCCCTTGCTCTCGGCCAGCAGCATATAATCGGAGTCCAGAACTTCGATCATTTCACTGCGGGTAAAGCGGGCAATGGAAGCCATGGTGAACATGGACAGCGAGATGCTGGGCAGCACACTGGAGCCGAACACATCCTTTGCGGAGAACAGCATGGGGAACCACTTGAGCTTGAAGCCAAAGGTATAGCTCAGGGCCAGTGCGATCACGTAAGACGGCACCGACACGCCGATGACCGAGATGATGGTGGCCAGAGTGTCGAAGATGGTGTCCCGCTTGAGGGCTGCAATGATGCCGAGCACAAGGCCCACGATGGCACCCAGTGTAACAGCCATGCCGCCCACACGGATGGAAATGGGCAGACGAGACTGGATCAGCTGGGAGATGGGCGTGTTCTTGGAGATATTGTAGCTGACGCCGAAGTCACCGCGCAGCATGTTGGTCACATAGCGGAAGAACTGCACATAGATGGGCTGATCCAGACCGTACTTTGCGTACAGGGATGCGCGCATTTCCGGTGTCAGCTTTTCATCGTTGAAGGGCGAACCGGGCATCAGCTGCATGAGGATGAACAACACCAGCAGGATGGCCAGCAGCGTAAACAACGAAGTGATAATACGCTTGATCGTGTATTTTTTCACGTTGGGTAGACCCCCTTAAAGTTTCTTCTCCGCCCTGCACGGGGCAGAACGGCTCCCGCCTGCCGCGGTCAGCCGTGCACCGCACGCGGACAGTGCAAAAGCCAAAAAGTCGCACAGCGGCATTTTCGCTGCCACTGTGCGGCATTTCAGTTCTCGATCAGGATCAGACGCTCTTCTTTGCGTCCTTGTAGACGCGGTTCAGAGCAACCGGGTGGAAGTCCACGCCGGTCACGGCAGAAGAGATCATCTCGGCGTTGCACTGACCATACAGCGGGAAGATGGCGGCCTGCTCCAGCACGATGGACTCAGCGTCATACATGGCTTCCCAGCGACCCTCGGGATCGGTGCACAGATCACCGGTGGTGCACTCTGCGATGATGGCATCGTAGTCAGCGTCGCTCCACAGACCGTAGTTGTTGGAGTTGCCGGTGACCCACATGCCCAGATAGGTCATGGGATCGGCGTAGTCGGGGCCCCAGCGGGTCAGGCCGATCTCAAAGTTGCCGTCCTGCATATCCTGCACGCGCTGCTTCTTGGGCTCTACCTTCAGCTCCAGAGTAAAGCCGGGCAGAGTGGTCTGCAGCTGCTCCTGAACGACCTGAGCGACCTTCTGAGGAGCATCGTCGGCATCCACGACCATTGTGAAGGAGAAGGAATCCTTGCCCAGCTCAGCCTTGGCCTGCTCGTAGTACTCTGCAGCCTTGTCGGGATCGTATGCGCAGAACTCTGCAAACTTGGTCTGGTCGGCGCTGAAATCGCTGCCGTCCGGGCCGGTGGCGAACTGTGCGGGCACTGCGGTGTAGGCGGGAGAAGAGCCGTCCTTCAGCACGTCATTGGTGATGGAATCACGATCCAGTGCAAAGGTGATGGCACGGCGCAGGTTCAGGTTTGCCAGCTCCGGCACAGCGTCCATGTTGGGGCTGATGTACCACAGGTAGCCGGCGCCCACGCTGGTGAACTCGGGGTCGTCCTTGACCTGCTCCACCTGCTCGCCGTTCAGCAGGGTGATATCCAGATCGCCGTTCTGATAGCTCATCAGAGCCTGCTGGCTGTCCTTGATGACCTGATAGTTCAGGCCGTCCAGCGCAATGCGGTCGGCATCGTAGTAATCGGCGTTCTTCACCAGCTCAAAAGCGGTGGCAGCCGGCTCATAGCTGGTCAGCACGAATGCACCGTTGGACAGCACGGTGTCTGCGCTGGTGCCGTAAGTATCGCCGCAGCTCTCAAAGAACTTCTGGTTCATGGGGTAGAAGGTGGGGAAGTACATCAGGCTCAGGAAGTAGCTGACCGGAACATTCAGCTCCACCTTCAGGGTCTTGTCGTCCACTGCGGTGACGCCCAGATCGGTGACGGGCTTGTCGCCTGCAATGATCTCGGCGGCGTTGACCACCTGACCGATATCGCTCAGCATGTAGGCATACTCGGATGCGTTTGCGGGGTCAACAGCACGCTGCCAGCCAAACACGAAGTCGGCTGCGGTAACGGCATCGCCATTGGACCACTTTGCATCCTTCAGGTGGAAGGTGTAGGTCTTGCCGTCCTCGCTCAGCTCATAGCTCTCTGCCAGAGCCTCCACGGCTGCACCGTTCGCATCCATCTGCATCAGGCCGTCGGTGTAGCATGCGATGACCTCAAAGGAGGTGCCGTCGGTAGCCAGCTGGGGGTCCAGAGACTGGACTTCGGTCTCCAGCATGACGTTCAGCACACCGCCCTCAGCAGAGGCGGCTGCACCAGAAGCAGCGGTGGAGCCGGAAGCAGCGGTGCTGGAAGAGCCGCCGCAGGCAGTCAGAGCCAGTGCAGCAGCCGATACGCCTGCAGCAGCCAGGAAGCTGCGGCGAGAAATACGACGATCGAATTTCATATTTTTTCCCTCTCTCTTGCCTCAATGCTTTATTAAAGTAAAGCATTGAATGGTGAAAAATGCACAAAGGTTTTTTGCTCCTCCTCTGGAGCACTGCACACCTTTGTGCGATATCCGCATTATACGCTGTTCCACCTAAAAAAGAAAGGCTTCCGGCTGTTTTTCTGTGCTTTGACCAATGGTCAGTGAAAAATATGTTTTTATTTTTGTGCAGATTTGAAGATGTACTGTATTTTCGCAAAATACAGTTTCACGAAAACATGAGTTTTTTGTGTTTTTCCCGGAAACAGATGAAGAGATTTCACCTGTATATTTTCATTTTTTGTGCATAAGTCGTACTTTCAACCCGTTTTTTGTGCACATACCAGACTCAAAAAATCCCTGCTGAAAACGCACCGTTCTCAGCAGGGAAACACCGTTTTTTCGTTTTTCAGGCAAACATAGCCACTACGTAAGTCTCGCCGCCGTATTCAATGAACACCGCGCCCATCTGTGTGCGGCCTGCCGCATAGCTGCGCAGTGCGCTGCCCGCCTCGCTCAGCGGCGGAGCATACAGGTAGCCGGTAAAGCCCCATTCGTTGTTCATTGCAAGGCCGATCACCACGCCTCTGGGCAGGAACAGAAAGCTGGTGGAATGATCGATAAAATCGTACACATTCTTGTCCAGCATGGCACCGGAGCCGGTGGTCATGGGCACCTTGCGTGTCAGCAGGCCGGACTGGGTGGTCAGCTGGGTGGAGTCCTCCACCAGCCAGTCTGCCAGACGGCTGGCTGCATCTTCCAGATCGATATTATAGGTCAGGCTGGGGTCTACCTCTTTCATCAGGGCCTTGGCCTGTTCTGTATCCTTCTGCACCGTGCCGCCCATCAGTGCACTGCATCCGGCCAGCACCGCCAGCGCCAGTGCACCCGCCAGCAGGCAGGCCAGCCATTTTCTTGCATGTTTCATAGAGTGGTTCTCCCCTTTCGGTCTGTTTTTCTCCATGATACCTTTTTTGCCGCCGGATTACAAGCAGAAAAAAGCTGCTGTGCATCTGCACGGCAGCTTTTTGGGCAAAACTTTATTTTGCGTACTCCACAGCGCGGCTCTCGCGGATCACATTGACCTTGATCTGGCCGGGGTAATCCAGCGTGTCCTCGATCTTCTTGGCAATGGAGCGTGCCAGAAGGATCACCTGATCGTCGCTGATGACATCGGGCTTGACCATGATGCGCACTTCGCGGCCTGCCTGCACGGCAAAGGCCTGCTCCACGCCCTCGAAGCTGGAAGAGATCTCCTCCAGATTTTCCAGACGCTTGACGTAGCTTTCCACGTTCTCGCGGCGGGCACCCGGGCGTGCAGCGCTGATGGCGTCGGCAGCCTGAATGATGAAGGCCAGTGGAGTCTTAGGCTCCACGTCGCCGTGGTGAGCCTCGATGGCATGGATGATCTGGGTGTTTTCCTTGTACTTACGGCAGATGTCCACACCGATCTGCACATGGCTGCCCTCGATCTCGTGATCCAGCGCCTTGCCGATATCATGCAGCAGACCGGCACGGCGTGCCATGGTCACATTCACACCCATCTCGCCTGCCAGCAGACCGGCCACCCATGCCACCTCCATGCTGTGGTTCAGAGCGTTCTGGCCAAAGCTGGTGCGGTACTTGAGCCGGCCGATCAGCTTGATCAGGTCCGGGTGCAGGCCATGGATGCCCAGCTCCATCACGGCACGCTCGCCCTCGCGCTTCATCTGCAGCTCCAGCTCGTGGCGGCACTTTTCCACCGTTTCCTCAATGCGGGCGGGGTGGATGCGGCCATCACCGATCAGGCGTTCCAGCGTCATGCGGGCCACCTCGCGGCGGGTCTGGTCGAAGGAGGACAGCGTAATGGCCTCCGGGGTATCGTCGATGATCAGGTCCACGCCGGTAGCAGTCTCCAAGGCGCGGATGTTGCGGCCTTCGCGGCCGATGATGCGGCCCTTCATTTCGTCGCTGGGCAGCGGCACCACGCTCACGGTGGTCTCGCTGCAGTGGTCGGCAGCGCAGCGGCTGACGGCCTGACCGATCAGGTTGCGGGCAATGTTGTCGCAGTTTTCCTTCAGGTCGGTCTCATAGGCGGCAACGCGCACAGCCTTTTCGTGGGTCAGTTCCTCGTCCACCTTGTGCAGCAGCACTTCGCGGGCATCCTCCTGACTCAGGCCGGCCAGCGTTTCCAGCCGCTCCATCTCCTTGGCACGCAGGGCATCGATCTCAGCCAGACGCTCCTCGGTCTCTGCGGCGCGCTTTTTCAGCTCTTCTTCCTTGCGTTCCAGCGCCTCGGTCTTGCGGTCGAGGGCAGTTTCCTTCTGGTCGATGCGGTTCTCCTGACGGCTGATCTCCGCACGGCGCTGCTTGATCTCCTTATCGGCTTCTGCCTTCTGGGCATCCACCTCGGCCTTCAGCTTGAAGGCCTCGTCCTTTGCTTCCAGAACCGCTTCCTTGCGCTTCTGTTCTGCGGTCTTGATCGCTTCGTTCACAAGGCGGGTCGCCTCGGCTTCTGCGCTGCCGATCTGGGCTTCGGCGGTCTTTTTACGGTTGTTGTAGCCAATAAAATAGCCCGCACCAACGCCGATCACAGCAGCGATCAGGGCCACGATCACTCCAATCGCGGTCATCGCGTTTCACTCTCCTTTGTTAGAATTCAAAATTCTGAATCATAAGCAGGAGACGCTGTAGGGCAGGTGTAGGCTGCAAACATTTTTATAAGCGAGCTTTCAATGCAAAAAGTGGCAACAAAACCACACGCACGGCCAATGCCGCACGGACAGGCTGCAAGCTTTTCTATCTACGGTTCTATCTTATATAAAAACAGGCAGGCTCTGCCTGTAAGGGACACGGGTCATGGGAACGACCTGCACACAGCGTCTTTTATTCCATACTACTATTTATAGTACGAAACAATTGCCCGCTTGTCAAGAGGAAAACCCTGCTCCGCAGAACATTTTGTGCAGAAAACAGGGACAGTATCCGCACCGGATGCCGTCCCCGTTCCCGTTTATTCCAGATACATCCTGCGCAGGCGCATCAGGCGCGCAGGGGTCAGGCCGTATTCGGCTTCCAGATAGTTCTCGGCGCTGCCGTATTTTGCGCGGATGGTGCGCAGCACAAAGGGTGCGGCTGCCGGGTCCACGCCCGCCTTGCGGTAATAGCGCATCCGGCAGGCCGGGTTTGCCGCGATCTCTTCGGCGTGCTCCGCCAGCACTGCGTCGATCTCAGCCTTGCGGCAGAGGTTCGTGCGCTCATAGTCCGCACAGATCGTCTCATCCGAAGCGCCCAGTGCCAGCAGAATGAGCATGGCCGCCACGCCGGTGCGGTCCTTGCCGGCCGAGCAGTGGAACAGGATGGGGGTCTCGCCTGCTTCCAGCGCGCGGAACAGCTCCTTGAACGCCTTGTTGCCAAACAGCATCCGCTCGTACATCGCCTGCACGAAGGTGCTGCCGTCGGCGCTTTCTTCATGGCCCTTCATCAGGGCGGCGATATCATCCGGCGCAAAGGAGATCTCGTGGCCGTCCTCGGCGCACAGGCCGCAGATCTGCACCAGACGTGCACCGTCCGGTACGTAGTCCGGTTCTTTCTGCACTTCCCCGCTGCTGCGCAGATCAAGGATCAGGCGCAGGCCCAGCGCGTCCAGCTTCGCGCGGTCGGCTTCACCGGTGAGCTTGCAGGTAGGGATGCCGCGCCAGATCTGGCCCCACTTGATATGCTTGCCCTCGTCGGCTTCATAGCCGCCCAGCTCCCGGAAGTTGGTGCCGCCGGCAAAATCCAGCTGGGTGCCGGGCACCGGGTGGGCCGGTGCAGCCTTTGCCGCAGCACTGGACAGCACCGGGAAATTGTAGAACGGCTTTGCGGGCCGTCCGCGGCGAGGCGGCAGGCTGGCCGAACCGCCCAGCACCTCCATCAGGTAGCTGCGCAGCAGGTCGATGTAGGCAGAGGAATGATCCCGCCGCTGCACCAGTGAGACGCACAGCGGGGGCAGATCTTCCAGCAGCACATCCCGCACACGGTCCAGCTCCCGCCGGGCTCCCGGTTCATAGCGGGTCAGACAGGTGCAAAGCTGCTCCTGCACAAGATAATAGGCCTGATAAAAGCTGGGGCCGATCTCCGCATTCGGCGCAAAGCCCAACCGGGCGCAGGCCGACCACAGCGGGCTGAACAGATCCTGCCGCAAGCTGGGCAGCAGCACCCGCTGACCGCGCAGCTCTGCCAGCGGGATGCTCTCCTTATCCCAGAACGCGTGCCCCCGAGGCACCAGCAGACAGGCAGGGTCCGCCCGCAGGGTGGTGCGGGCCAGTACCGGCGCAGCACAGCCCAGATCGATGACCAGACCCGCGTCCAGCTCCCCCTGCTCCACATCGTCCGCCACCGCGTCGTTGTCCATCATGCGGAAGCGCATCTCCACATGGGGGTACTGCTGGCGGAACTTGTCCAGCTGGGTCTCCAGCCCGGGCAGGTAGTCCGGCACCAGCGACACGCTGATGCCGATGCGCACCGGCTGCGCCGACTGGATCTCGGCCCGCAGGGATGCCTGCATCTGCTGGAACTGCTCCACTACCGGCGCGGCATGGCGCTGCAGGCTCATGCCGCGGTCGGTAAGGGTGAGCTTGTGGTGGGCGCTGAGGAACAGCGGCCCGCACAGCTCGGCTTCCAGCGCAGAGATGCTCTGCCGCAGTGCCTGCCGTGACAAAAACAGCCGCTGTGCCGCGCGGCTGTAATTCATTTCATCGCACAATACCAGAAAGTAGTGCAGCTGGCGGATATCCATGGTTTCCTCCCTGAGAAAAGTGTCATATATAAAAGAATACCGCCTTTTTGCGCGATTGTAAAGCCGTTGGCAGCAAAAAACTGCCGCACAGCATTGCACCGTGCGGCAGTCAGAGCGTGGAACGATCAGATCAGGCTCAGAGCTTCCTCGTCGCCCACCAGCGTGAAGTCCGGATGCATCTGCAGGATGCTTGCGGGCACCTCCGGAGTGACGGGGCCGAAGAATGCCTTCTTGATGATCTCGGCCTTGCCTGCGCCGTTTGCCACCATGAGCACCTTGCGTGCCTGCATGATGGTCTTGATGCCCATGGTATAGGCCTGCTTGGGCACCAGATCCACATTGCCGTCAAAGAAGCGCTTGTTTGCCTCAATGGTCTCGGGGGTCAGATCCACGCAGTGGGTCTCCAGCTCAAAGGCTTCGCCCGGCTCGTTGAAGCCGATGTGGCCGTCGTGGCCGATGCCCAGCAGCTGCAGGTCGATGCCGCCCACAGCGTGGATGATCTGGTTGTACTTTGCGCAGGCATCCTCTGCATCGGGGTTGGTGCCGTCCGGCAGGTTGATCTTTGCAGGGTCGATGTTCACCTTGTCGAACAGGTTGCGGTGCATGAAGCTCCAGTAGCTTTCCGGGTGCTCCTTGGGCAGGCCGCGGTACTCGTCCAGATTGACGGTGGTCACCTCAGAAAAATCGATGTCGCCCTTGTTGTACCAGTCCACCAGCTGTGCATACGCGCCCACAGGGGTGCCGCCGGTCGCCAGACCCAGCACGCAGTTGGGCTTCATAATGACCTGTGCCGAAATGATATTGGCTGCCTTGCGGGACATATCCGCATAATCCTTTGCACGAATGATCTTCATTACAAACGACCTCACTTATCATCTTTTTTTGCCGCTCTGCACGGGCTGCGCAGAGCACTTCTGCATTTAGTTTATCACATTTCGCAGACAAGCGCCAGTCATCCCGGCCATCTTTTCGGCGTGTTTGCACAAAAAGATGCAAAGTCCCGACGTTCGGGCCGGCATTTCCGGTCACAAACGCGCAAAAACGCCGCCGGGCGTTTCCACACCGGCGGCGCTGCATGTTGAAAGATCAGTTCCCGCTGCACAGGCCGCAGACGGAACAGGCGGCGGGGGTGGCGGCACAGCCGCCAAGGGCGGTCTCGCGCAGCTCGGCGGGCAGGCGCTTGCCCACGGCGTACATGGCATCCAGCATCTGGTCGAAGGGGATCAGCTGGCGGATGCCGCTCAGGGACAGTTCTGCTGCAATAAGGGCGTTGGCCACACCGGCAGCGTTGCGGTTCTGGCAGGGATACTCCACCAGCCCGCCTACGGGGTCGCACACAAGGCCCAGCATGTTCATCAGCACGGTGGAAGCTGCATCCAGACACTGCTGCGGGTCGCCGCCCATCAGCTCCACGGCGGCAGAAGCAGCCATGGCAGACGCAATGCCCACCTCGGCCTGACAGCCGCCCACGGCACCGGCCACGGTGGCGTTGCGCATGGCAAGATAGCCCACGGCACCGGCGTTGAACAGGGCATCCACGATGCGCTGGTCGGAGATGCGGTAGCACTCCTGCAGCGCCAGCATCATGCCCGGCACCACGCCTGCAGAGCCTGCGGTGGGTGCAGCCACGATCAGGCCCATGGAAGCGTTCACTTCCAGCACGGCCATGGCGTAGGTCATGGCCTTCTGCAGCACATCGCCGCAGATGTTTTTCTTCTTATTATAATGTGTTTCCAGCTTTTTGGCCTCGCCGCCAATGAGCCCGCCCATGGATTTGATGGGCTTTTTCAGCGGCTGGGTGGCAGAAGCGCGCATGATCTCCCATGCCTTTGCCATGCGGTGATCCACAGCATCCCGGGGCGTTTCGCCCAGAATGCATTCCCGCTGGCGCATCACTTCCGAAATGGGCAGTTGGTTTTCCTCGCACAGGTCCAGCAGCTCCTTGGCGGACTTGAAATCCATGTTCATCGCTCGTCCCTCCTTACGGCTGCACGACCATTACATCGTTGATGTTCGGGTTTGCCAGCAGCAGCTGATCCACACCCTCGGGCAGGCGCTCATCCGACTCCACGATGGTGTAAGCCGTGTGCCCCTTTTCCTCGCGGAACAGACGCATGAACGCGATGTTCACGCTGCGGTCGCTGAGGATCTTGGTGATGTGGGCCACCACGCCGGGCTTGTCCTTCTGCACCACGATGAGGGCGTTGTACTCGCCGGTAAAGTCCACCTCCACGCCGTTAATCCGCACGATGCGCACCTTGCCGCCGCCCAGCGATTCACCGCGCACGGTCATCACCTGACCGGCCGCATTCTCCATGCGGATATCCACCGTGTTGGGGTGGATATCGGTCTCCGCCTCATTGGGGGTGAAGCTGTAGCCAAGGCCGCGGTCGGTGGCAATGGCAAAGGAATCCCGGATGCGGGTATCATCGGCCGAAAAGCCCATGATGCCGCCCAGCAGGGCGCGGTCGGTGCCGTGGCCGTGGTAGGTCTTGGCAAAGGAGCCGTAGAGGGTAAAGTCCACCCGCTTCAGCGGCGGGGCGATCATCTTCTGTGCCAGAAAGGCGATGATCTCCGCACCTGCGGTGTGGGAGCTGGAAGGGCCGATCATGTTCGGGCCCAGAACATCAAAAACACTGATAAATGCCATGGGGTGTCACTCCTGTCAGGTCAAGAACCGCGCAGGGCGCATCAGACGCTTGCGCTGCTCTTGTTGATGAACTTCTGGTAGATGGTCTCCACGATGACACCGATGGCGTTGTCGCCGGAGACGTTGCAGGCAGTGCCGAAAGAGTCCTGGGTGATGTACAGAGCCACCATGATGGCGCAGATGGAGCCATTGGGGTCGCCGGCCTCAGCGCCGAAGATCATGTACAGAAAGGGCAGAGCGGTCATGATGGAACCGCCGGGAGCACCGGGAGAAGCCACCATGGCAACGCCCAGAGTCATGATGAAGGGCACCACGGTAGCAAGACTGATGGGCAGCTGGTTCATCAGGCAGACGGCGGTGGCGCAGGCGGTAATGGTGATCATGGAGCCTGCCATGTGGATGTTGGCGCACAGAGGCACCACGAAGTTGCGGATCTGCTCGCTGATGCCGTCAGCCGCAGCGCACTGCAGGTTGACCGGGATGGTGGCTGCAGAGGACTGGGTGCCCAGAGCGGTGGTGTAGCCGGGGATCTGGTTGCGGATCATCTTGAAGGGGCTCTTGTGGCTCACAGCGCCTGCAACGCAGAACTGCAGGAAGATGCAGATCAGGTGCATGATGATGACCACCAGGAACACCTTCCACAGGATGCCCAGAATGGCAAAGGTCTTGCCGGACTTGGTCATGTCGATGAAGGTGCCGCAGACGTACAGGGGCAGCAGCGGGATGATGACGCTGTGCAGCACCTGATCGATGATGCCGGAGAAGTCCTTCATGCCGTTGTAAAGTGTATCACCGATGGTCTTGCCGCGCAAGGTGGACATGCACAGGCCCAGCACAAAGGCCAGCACCACGGCAGAGAGGGTGTCCAGAATGGGCGGGATGGAGATGGAGATGTAGCTGGCCAGAGAGTTGTCAGCCGTGGCGGCGATCTGTTCCAGAGCGCCTTCGCTCATGAAGCTGGGGAACAGGTTTGCAGACACCAGATAGGATGCCGAGCCTGCGATCAGAGTGGAGCCGTAGGCCAGAGCCACCGTGATGAGCAGCAGCTTGCCTGCGCCGCTCTTCAGGTCGGCAATGCCCATGGTGACGTAGGCCACGATCATCAGCGGGATGACGAACTTCAGGAACGAGCTGAAGATGCTGGATGCCGTGACGACGACCCGGCAGAACCACACCGGGAAGAACTGGCCGATGATGATGCCCAGCACGATGGCGATGAGCAGCTTCGGCAGCAGTCCGAGCTTGAATTTTTTCTTTTCCATAAGAATAAAATCCTCCTTTTCCTATCCTGACCTTTGTGCGGCACCTGACAGCGCTCTCTCCGCCGCAGCCCGCACGGCCAGTCTTTCACGAAACGTCAAATTTTCACTTGACGTGTTGACACATTTAGTTTAACATAGACATATGCATGATTCAAATTCATAAAACTAAAGTTATAGTTTAAAAATATTAATAGCAAAGGAGCTTTGCCATGGAAGTGCGCCAGCTGAACACCCTGATCCGTGCCGCCCAATTCCAGAGCTTTTCCAAGGCAGCGGAAAGTCTGGGCTATTCCCAGTCTGCCGTTACCGTGCAGATCAAAGCGCTGGAAGAAGAGCTGGGTGTGCGCCTGTTCGACCGCATGGGCAAGCGGGTGATCCTGACCGCACAGGGCCAGTGCTTTCTGGAATACGCCAACAGCATTCTGGATACCATCCACAATGCCCGCCGCGCCCTGAGCGAGGATGCCGAGCTGGAGGGCTGCCTGCACATCGGCACGCTGGAATCTCTCTGCTTTTTCCGTCTGCCCGGCCTGATGCATCAGTTCCGGGTGGAACACCCCAAAGTCAGCCTTCGGGTCACTACCGGCTCCCCGGAAGAGCTGATCGAAAAGATGGAGCGCGGCGAGGTGGACCTCATCTGCATTCTGGACGAGCCCCGCTACTCCAACAGCTGGCACAAGTGCAACGAGGTGCCGGAGGAGGTGGTGTTCGTGGCTTCCCCGGACATCGACCTCGGCCACCCCGGCCCGTACCGGGTAGCAGAGCTTCTGGACAAGCCCTTCTTCCTCACCGAACGCAACGCCAACTACCGCCGCACCTTTGACCGGTTTCTGGCTTCCCGCCAGATCGAGCTGACCCCCAGCCTTGAGATCAGCGATACCTCCTTTATCATCAAGATGCTGGAGCGCTCCTCCGGCATTTCCCTGCTGCCGCGCTTCGCTGTGGCCGAGCCTGCGTCCAGAGGAGATCTGCGCATTCTGGAGGTGTCGGACTTCCGGCTGACCATGTACCGCCAGATGTTCTACCACAAGGATAAATGCTGCACCCGGGAAATGGACGCCTTCATCCAGCTGGCCTCCGGGCCGGACCTTCCGCTTTTATAATACAGATAATACAGAAAGCAGCAGACCCCCGGACGGTAAACCGCCCGGGGGTCTGCTGTGCTGAGGAGATCCTAGGAATTTGCAAAGCATTGCGCAGACTGTGTGCAGGCACAGCCCCGCAGATGAGGATGATCAGGCAAAGAAGGAGATGATGAGTGCTACCAGGAAGCCCACACCGCCAACCAGAGTTTCCATGATGGTCCATGTCTTGAGGGTGGTCTTTTCGTCCATGCCCACAAGGCTCTTCACCAGCCAGAAGCCGGAGTCGTTAAAGTGGGAGCACACGGTGGAGCCGCCAGCGATGGCAGCGGTGACGCAGGCCAGATACAGCGGGCTCAGCTCGCTGATGCCGGGCATTGCGGAGATGATGCCTGCTGCCATGGTCATAGCCACGGTAGAGGAACCAACGGAGATGCGCACCAGAGCAGCCACGATGAAGGCCACCAGAACCAGCGGCAGGCTGGCGTTTGCCACGGCGTTGCCGATGACATCGCCCAGACCGGAGTTCTGCAGCATGTAGCGCAGCACGCCGCCGCAGGCAGTGACCAGCAGGATCATGCCGGTAGGCTCAAGGGACTTGGTCATGATCTTTTCCAGCTGGGCATTGTTATAGCCGTGACGGGTGCCCAGCAGATACATAGCAACGATGGTAGCCAGCAGCAGAGCCATGAAGGGCTCACCGAGGAAGGCCAGAACGGGCTGGATGCCAGCCAGAGCGGGCACCACCTTTGCCACAGAGTTTGCAATGATGAGGACCAGCGGGATCAGGATGATGCCCACGATGGTGCCGAACTTGGGCAGCTTGCTCTCGTCGATGTCTGCCTGCTGTGCAACGTGCTCGGGCACCTCGATCATATACTTCTTGCCGCAAATGGAGCCCCAGATGGGACCGGCAGCGATCATGGCGAAGATGCCGCAGAAGATGCCGATGAGGATGACCCAGCCCAGATCAACGCCCAGCATGCTGGCCACCAGAACGGGGCCCGGCGTGGGAGGGATGAAGGCGTGGCCGACAGCCAGACCGGCCAGCAGAGGGATGACATAGTACAGGACCGAGCGCTTGGTGCGCTTTGCCAGAGAGAAGGCCAGCGGGATCAGGATGATCAGACCGGCATCAAAGAACACCGGCATGGCCACCACCAGACCCGTGATGCCCAGCGCCCATGCGGCTTTTTCGTCGCCGAACCTGCGCACCATGGTCACGGCCAGCGTCTGTGCGCCGCCGGATTCTTCCAAAATGGCACCGAACATGGAGCCAAGGCCCACCAGAAGAGCGATGCCCTTTAAGGTGTTGCCGATGCCTTCGTTGACCGAGCCGATGATGTCAGACAGGGGCATACCGGCCATCAGGCCGATGCCCACCGCACCGATCAGGATGGAGATCATGGCGTGGACTTTGAACTTGATGATGAGGATGAGCAAAAGGATCAGGCCCGCCACCGCGGCGAACACGAGCCGTGCGGCGTCCGGGGTTGCAACAGCTGTCATAAACATATCCTCCATTTTTGATGTTATGTTTGCTTTGGGTCTTATTTCAGCGCCGTCCCCGCAGACGGACACCGGATCTCGATGGTTTTTATAGACGAAGCAAGATCCGCTTTTTTGTTTTTGGCGTAACTTTATCCAGACCGTTCAGCAAAACAACGCTGAACAGTTGATTTTCTGTTTTTGGTTTTTATCGCAAACGAAGCGTTTTTACTCCATATATGCACCCTTCATGGGGCTGACGGCGTGCTGAGAGTAGAGCTTCAGCAGGCCCTTGGTGTACTTGGGAGCCTTGGGCTTCCAGTTTTTGCGGCGCTGGGCAAGGATGGCCTCCATCTCTTCGGGGGTCTTTTCCTCACCGTTCACGCCCACGATGGCAAGCTGGCGGTTCGGCACATCGATGCGGATGAGATCGCCCTCTTCCACCAGAGCGATGGGGCCGCCCACAGCGGCCTCCGGGCTGACATGGCCGATGACCGGGCCGCGGCTTGCGCCGGAGAAGCGGCCGTCGGTGATGAGCGCCACGCTGGAAGCCAGCTTCGGATCGGCGCAGATGGCCTCGCCGGTGTAGAACATCTCGGGCATGCCGCTGCCGCGGGGGCCTTCGTAACGGATGAAGATGGCATCTCCGGGCTGGACCTGCTTGTTCAGAACGGCGCTGATGCACTCTTCCTCGCTGTCAAAGGGCTTTGCGCGCAGGGTGGCGTGGAACATGTTCTTGGGGCAGGCGGTGTGCTTGATGACACTGCCCTCCGGGGCCAGATTGCCCTTCAGGATAGCGATGCTGCCGTCGGTGCCCTTGGCGTTGTCAAAGCTGTGGATGATATCCTCGCGGGTGACTTTGATGCCCAGACCCTTGGTCTTTTCCTGCAGGATCTCGTCGCAGTGCTCGTAGAAGCCGTTCTTCTTCAGGTCTTCCAGGTTTTCGCCCAGCGTCTTTCCGGTGACAGTCATCACGTCCAGATGCAGCATGGACTTGATTTCTTCCATCACGCGGGGCACGCCGCCTGCATAGTAGAAGTACTGTGCGGGCCAGTCGCCGGAAGGACGGATGTTCAGCAGATAGTGTGCGCCGCGGTGCATCCGGTCAAAGGTGTCGGCATCGATCTCAAAGCCGAACTCGTGTGCAATGGCGGGCAGATGCATGGTGGCATTGGTGGAGCCGGAGATGGCGGCGTGCACCATGATGGCGTTTTCAAAGCTCTTCATGGTGACGATGTCCTTGGCCTTGATGCCCTCGGCCACCAGCTTCATCACCTGAACGCCGGCATCATAGGCGGCCTGCTTCAGCTCCGGGGCGGTGGCGGGCATCAGGGCGGTGCCCGGCAGCATCAGGCCCAGAGCCTCGGCCATGATCTGCATGGTGGAAGCGGTGCCCATGAAGGAGCAGGCACCGCAGCTGGGGCAGGCATTGTGCTTGTAGTAGTCCAGCTGCTCGTTGGGGATCACGCCCGTCTTTTCCCATGCGTCGAACTTGCCGATCTGTTCCAGCGTCAGCAGGTCGTTGATGGCGCAGGCGGGGTCATTGACCACGTACTTCTTGGGCAGGGTGTGGGCCTCCATCACGCCGCCGGTGACTACGATGGCGCTCATATCCTTCAGGCGGCCAATGCTCATCAGCATGGCCGGCATGGACTTGTCGCAGCTGGCGATGAATACGCCGCCGTCGTACACGGTGGCGTTGGCCTGAGCTTCCACCAGATTCACGATGGCGTCACGGTGTGGCAGCGAGTAGTTGATGCCGTCGTGGCCCTGTGCGATGCCGTCGCACATATCGGTTGCAAAATAGCGTGCAGCCTTGCCGCCGTGGGTGTTGACTGCCTGTACAGCCTCCTTCACGAACTGATCCAGATGGGCGCTGCCGGGGTGGCTGTCGCCAAAGGTGCTCTCCACCATGATCTGGGGCTTTGCAAGGTCGTCCACCTTCCAGCCCATGCCGATCTTCAGCGGATCGTTTTCCGGTGCCAGTTTACGCACTGTCTGAGAACGCAGTTCCATGATCATACCTCCAAAATGCTCTTTTTCTGCTTTGCAAATCGTCCTTTTGACTGTCGGACATCTTACATGTTCATTTTAATCGAATCCCGCCTCGTTTGCAAGTTGTCGCAGTCAGAACCCACTTTATAACAATAACCAGCCCAGTTTTTCGTGCACATTGCTCTGAAATCTTGGATACATCATATAATCTAACCAGTTTTTCGACTTTTCTGTGTCATTCGTCTTAAAAAGTCATCAGACAACTTCAGGCATAAAAAGTCCCCGCACAGACCTTGCACTGTGCGGGGACGTAAAATGCAGCGGCGTCAGGTTTCCCATTCGCCGTCGTAAAGCTTTCGGATGCAGTTGCGGTTGAAGTTCAGGTGCATCACCATGGCAGACCGGGCGCCAATGGGGTCATGCCGGGCAATGGCTTCGGTGATCATGCGGTGGGTCAGGATGGTCTCCTCCGTCAGCTTTTTGTGGGTGACATTCACGAACATCATGACCGCCGTATCGATAATGGGGATCAGCTGCTCCACCACCATGTTCTTGCTGCTCTCTGCGATGCAGGTATGGAATGCGATGTCGTCCTCAATGTACAGATCCCCGCTGTGGATCTTGCTCTCCACCCGGTCGCACAGGCGCTGGATGCGCTCAATGTCCTCGTCGGAAGCGTTCAGCGCTGCCATCTCGGCCATGCCCGGTTCCAGCAGCAGACGCACATTGACAAGATCCAGTGCCAGCGCATTCTTGTCCTGCACGCTGCGCAGGTTCAGCGGGTCCGAAAGGCCCTTGGCAGTCGTGACCACATAGGTGCCGGAGCCCCGCCGCACCTCCACGATGCCCTTGCTGGAAAGCAGCTTCACGGCTTCGCGCACGGTGCTGCGGCCCACACCGAATTTTTCGCCCAGCTCAAATTCATTGGGCAGCTTGGCTCCCGGCTCCAGCGGGGTATCCAGAATATAGTGGTAAATTTCGTCCTCCACCTGTTCGGCAAGGAGTTTGTTTTTCAGATGGGAAAATTCGCTCATGGTTGTTCCCTCCCCTGTTTTTTAATTTATTATAAGGCAGGGCAGCAGACAAAAGCAAGGGCTGTCCTCATTCACAGACAGCCCTTGCTTTTGGGTATTTTATTCGTTTGCGGCCTTTTCCAGCTCCGCTTCCTCTGCGGCGGCTTCGGCCTCCTCCTGCTTCTGGTACTCCAGGAAAGCCGACCACATGGGTTCGATGTCCTTGCCCTTCACCCGGCGGTCGAAGTAGTTGCGGGTGATGTCCACCACAGTGCCGGACAGCACCAGCACGCCGATCAGGTTCGGGATCATCATCAGACCGTTGAAAGTGTCGGAAAGATCCCACGCAAGGCCCAGCTTCATGGTGGCACCCACCACGGTCATGCACACAAAGACCACCTTGTAGATGCGGCTGCCAGTGGTGCCGAAGAGATACTCCACGGCCTTGGTGCCGTAGTGGCTCCAGCCCAGCGTAGTGGAGTAGGCAAACAGCAGAATGGAGATGGCAATGAACTTGGGGCCAAAGCTGCCAAATGCGGCGGTGAAGGCCTGACCCACCAATGCGTTGTCCTGCACACCGGCCAGTACAGCGCCGCTCTGCAGGTCTACCACGCCGGTGGTCAGGATGACCAGAGCAGTGAGCGTGCAGACCACGATGGTATCGGCAAACACCTCAAACACGCCCCACATGCCCTGATGCACCGGCTCCTTGACGTTGGAAGCGGAGTTGACCATGACGGCAGAGCCGAGACCGGCTTCGTTGGAGAAGGCACCGCGCTTGAAGCCCCAGGTGATGGTCTGGCTGATGCCGTAGCCCAGCGCACCGCCGCCTGCCGCGTTCAGGTTGAACGCACCCTTGAAAATAGCCGCAAATGCCGCTGGGATGTTGCCCGCGTGCAGCACTACGATGATGAGCGCGCCTGCAATGTAGAACAGGGCCATGAGCGGCACCAGCTTTTCGGTAACAGCGGCAACGCGCTTCAAACCGCCAATGACGATAAGGGCCGTGACCACCATCAGGCACAGGCCGGTGGCGAGGGTCGGTACACCAAAAGCAGCGTTCATGTTGCCCGCGATGGAATTGATCTGGCTCATGTTGCCAATGCCGAAGGAAGCCAGAATGCAGAAACAGGCAAACAGCACTGCCAGCACCTTGCCCAGCTGTTTGCAGCCCTTCTTTGCGCCAAGACCATCGGTGAGGTAGTACATGGCACCGCCCGACCACTCGCCTTTTTCGTTTTTGCGGCGGTAGTACACGCCCAGCACATTCTCCGAAAAGCTGGTCATCATGCCAAGCAATGCCATGACCCACATCCAGAAGATGGCTCCCGGCCCACCGGAAACGATGGCCGTTGCCACACCCACGATGTTGCCGGTGCCGATGGTGCCCGCCAGCGCCGTGCACATGCTCTGGAACTGGCTGATGGCCATATCCTCCTTGCTGGTGTGCGCGGTGATGTCCTTGTTGGTGAAGATCGCACCGATGGTGTGCCGGAGCCAGTAGCCCATTTTGCGGAACTGGAAAAAGCCCGTGCGGGCGCTCATCCAGAAGCCGGTGCAGAACAGCAGTGCCAGACCAAACGGCCCCCACACCACGCCATTGATGGCATTGTTCACCTGCGTGATCATCTCGACCATTCTCTCTTTCCCCCTATACACAAAACAAAAGCGGACAGAACCCGCCAAAGGCTCTGCCCGCAAAATTCGGAGCGCTCTCATTTTCCGCAGCCGGGGTGCGCCGCATTCCCGGCTGCGCCCCATTGCGCAAAGACGATGGCTCTGTCCTTTTGCCTGAGAGATACAGCCGCTTTCCCTGCGGCCTTACACCTTCGGCACCCACTTTACAAGCGGGCTTCTCCAGAGTGCACGGTCTTTCCCCGCCGTGCACGTCTTTTTCAGTTCTTCCGGCGCACAGTTGTGCGCGATAGAAAGACTATACCATATTCTGTCCTTGTGTGCAAGACATTTTGTATATCATATGCTGCTTTTTCATCTGTTATGCAGACAGATGAATTTTGTTTTGGTATTACTTTTATCCGCCCTCATCATAGCGCTGCCATAAATTTATTTTACTTTTCTTTCGGCTCTGCGCCTTCAAACCCCCGGGCTTTGCCATCCGGGCTTGCATCGCCGTTTTCTTTCGCGGTCTCGTAAGAATCTGTGCCGTAATAGGCGCTGGCGGGGCCGATCTCCAGCCAGAAGTTCTCCCGTTCTTTCTCTGTGGTCGGTGCTGTCTCTTTTTTGTTTTTCATCTGCAAACGCCTCCTTTTCTGCATAAAGTCTTGCCTGCAGACCAAAGCTTTATGCAAAGGAAAGGCGGTGTATCCCATGCGCAGTGGAGGTTGGAAGCCCTTTTGGGCAGCACTGTTTGCTTCGCTGCTGGTGCTGGTGCCGCTGGTGGGCGGCACGGTGCTGCTGTCCCGTCAGCAGCTGCGCACCCAGCTGCGGCAGGCTGCCCGCAGCGAGAGCGGTGTGCCCATCCAGCTGCCCAAGACCACCGACCAGCTCACCGTGCTTCTGTGCGTCTCCAGCGAACAGCCCGGCTTTGTGCTGGCCTACCTGAACGCCAGCCAGAACTGCGTGCATCTGCTCAGTGTGCCTGCCGCACTCACCGTGCCTTTTGCAGAAGAAGAAACATCCCTTGCCCGCTGCTATGCCGCCGCTGGCCCGGCCCGCTGCCGCGAAGCGCTGGCACAGGTGCTGGCCCTGCCGGAGGGCACAAGGTATCTGGCCTTTTCTCCCGATGTGCTGGAGCGCATTACCAGCCGGTACGGGCCGGTGCGGGTAGGCTTTACCGGCGCACTGACCGAGGAAGAGCTTGCCCGCTATGGCCGCAGCCGGGCCGTGCAGGGCATTTCCGCCGGGGACGCGCACGAATTCTTATGCCAGCTGCAGGCCGACGAAGCCTTTTCACCAGTACGCACCGCAGCGGCCCGCGCTGCCGTGTGGGATGCTTTTTTTCGGCAGGATCTGGACCTGCTGCCCGCCACCCTGCCGGATGCCCTGCGTGCCAGCAGTTCGGCCCTGCTCACCGACCTGACCGCGCTGGACTATGACGCTTTGGAGCGCACTCTGGAATTTCTTGCCAACAACAGCGCCGCTGTGGCGGCGCAGGCCCTGCCCGGCCAGTGGGATGCCGCCAGCGGCACTTACACGGTCACGGATGTTTCCCGCGCTGCCATGCAGACCTTTTTCAATGTTTCGCCCACCGAGGCGCAGGCCTCGTCCTTCAGCGAGCCATAACCCAGCACCAGCGTGCCCGCCGCTGAGGGTGCTTCTCCGGTCAGGTCGTAATCGCTCAGCAGGCTCAGCTGCACGCCTTCGGCTTCCGCCGCGCAGCGCAGCGCAGCATCCGGCGGCGGGTCTTTGAGCTTTGCCAGCAGGTGCAGGCCGGTGTGCAGGCCCGCAAGGGTCAGCTCGCCGGGAGCAAAGGCAGTGTTCAATGCTGCCGCCAGCGCGTCCCGCCGGGCCTTGTAGGCCACCCGTTCCCGGGCCAGATGCCGGGTGAAGTAGCCCTCGGTGATAAAGCGGGCCAGCGTCTGCTGCTCGAACCGGCTCACCGTGCCGGAGTACAGGCGGTATTTTTTCCGCCATGCAGGCAGAAGATGCTCCGGCAGCACCATATAGGCGATACGGATGCTGGGAGCCAGACTGCGGGAGCAGGTGGAGAGGTACACCACCGGGCCGTCTGCACCCGCCATGCCCTGCAGGCTGGGCAGAGGCCGGGTATCAAAACGGAACTCCGAATCGTAATCATCTTCTATAATATACCGCCCGCCCGGCCTGCGGGCTGCCCAGTGCAGAAGCTCGGCCCTGCGGCCCGCAGGCATGGTAACACCTGTGGGGAACTGGTGGCTGGGCGTGACGTAGCACACCGCTGCATCCGACCGGTTCAGTGCTTCCACCGAAAGGCCGTCCTCGTCCACCGGTAGGCAGCAGCAGTGCACACCGTTGTTCTGCAGCACCTGCAAAGCACGGGGGTAGCCCGGCGTTTCCACCGCTGCAGGGCCGGGCAGCAGCGGTGCCAGCAGGCCCAGCAGATATTCCAATCCCGCGCCCACCACGATCTGATGCGGCCCGCACTGCACACCCCGGTATTCGGAAAGATATTCCGCCAGCGCCTGCCGCAGGGCCGGGTCGCCCTGTGCATCGCCGTGGGTGAGCAGCTGGGGCGAGGAATAGAGCAGCTCCTTTTGCAGCCGCGCCCATGTGCGGAACGGGAACAGCTCCGGGTCTACCCCGCGGGTGGAAAGGTCGTACCGCACCGGCAGCTCAGGCGGTTCCGGTTTTGGCGGTGCGGGCTGTTCCGGCCCGCCGGCAGGCCGGAACGGCAGGGCCAGATATTCCTGTACATAAAAGCCGCTGCGCTCCCGCGATTCCAGATACCCTTCCGCCGCCAGGATCTGATAGGCGGCATCCACCGTATTCACCGAGACGGACAGCTCTGCCGCCAGCCGCCGCTTGCCGGGCATCCGGGTGCCCGCCGCAAGGGTGCCGCTTCGCATCTCTCCGGCAAGGCTGCGGTACAGCTGTTCGTACAGCGGCACGCCAGAAGAAGCATCCAGCGCCGTGGTCAGATGGACCATAAATTATCCCTCCTGTCTGGATATTGCATCAAACTGACCCCATTAAAAAACTTTATTCTGGGTATTTTCATGGTGTCAGTTCTGCGTATAATAGGAGCATACCCGCTGGACACCCAAATGTCAAGTAGGATTGTAGGTAAGTGGTTGCGAAGCAATCAAAGCCCCAGTGGGGCTTTGAAGCGGCGAACGGTCTTGCCGCAGGCAAGATGGAAGGGCCTCGCCCTGACAAGTTCGCGTTTGTGAAGCGAAGCGGAACAATAAAGTCCCCAGTGGGGACTTTAAGCGACCGAACGGTCTTGCCACAGGCAAGATGGAAGGGCCTCGCCCTGACAAGTTCGCATGGGTTTTGGCTGGTATTTTGGAAATTTGGAGGGAAAGTAAAATCATGTCTACTACTGCAATGTGGCTGCTTCTGGCAGTCGTTATCATCGTCATTCTGTTTGCAAGTGTGCTGTACAAGCGCACCTTCACCACCAAGGAGCTGGCCCTGACCGGTGTCATGGCCGCTTTAAGCCTTGTGGCTTATCTGTTCTTCCGTGTGCCGTTCTACGGCGGCTCTTCGTTCCATCTGGGCAACACCTTCACCGCCCTGACCGCCCTGCTGCTGGACGGTGTGTCCGGCGGTCTGGCCGGTGCCATTGGTCTGGCGCTGGCCGATATTCTGGCCGGTGACCCGGGCTACGCCGTCACCACCTTTGTGCTCAAGTTCATCATCGGCATCACCTGCGGTGCCGTGGCGCACAAGGCATTCAAGCTGCGCGACCTCGACAAGCACAGCTCCGGCTATCTCGTCAAGGTGATCGTTTCTGCCGGTTCCGGCCTGCTGCTGAACGTGCTGACCGACCCGTTCCTGGGCTACTTCCGCAATGTGTACATCTTTGGTCAGGAATACACCGTGGCACAGGCGCTGACCAAAATTGCAGGCGGCGTCACCTTTGTAAACAGCGTGGCCTCCACCGTGTGTGCGGTCATCCTGTACCTCGCCCTGCGTCCGGCCCTGGAGCGTGCCGGTCTGCTGCCCAAGGGCGAAAAACACTAAGCAATCTCTCTATCCTGATACAGCACTGCTGCCCTCACCTGCCGGACTCCTCCTATCCTCCGGCGGTGGGGGCAGTGGTGTTTTTCGTGGACGACCTGTCACACGGAACTCCTCCCGTCTCGCATTCGCTCGACAGCCCCCTCGGGGACGGGGCTTTTGACAGAAACTGAAGCAAAAAAGCGCTCGTCACACAATTCTGCATGACGAGCGCTTTTTGCTTTTTATCGCAATTTTCAAAAATAGTGCCTATTAAAACGGCATATTTGCGATATGCAGTTTGCGGATGTTGCTTGTGCATTAAAAACGCAAACTGCTATCATTACAGCTTTTCAAATACAAGGAACCGGAACGAGATATCGGTTTCCAGCTGGGACAGCGCAGCAAGGCGCTCCGCCCCGCCGCGCGGCGTTTTCCAGTAATAGGGTGTCATGGCGAACAGCGCTTCCAGCTGTTCGTGGGGCACCGTGACGCGGCCGGTCACTTCCCGTTCCCCAATGGCGGCAAAACCGTCATAGGCGATCTGCTGCACCGGGTTTTTATAGGGCTTTTCGTAGAGCACGGCCTTCATCTGGTACAGATGTTCGGCACCGGGCACCACATAGATCATCCGTCCGCCCGGGCGCAGCACCCGCAGGAATTCCTCCTGTGCAAAGGGCGAAAAGCAGTTCAGCAGCAGGTCGGCCCAGCCGGTGCGCACCGGCTGGCTGAAGCTGGATGCCACCGCATACTGTGCCGTGGGCAGGGCCTTGGCCGCAAGACGCACCGCAGGCTTTGCGATATCAAAACCCGCCAGCTGCACCCGGCGGCCTTTTTCGGCAAGCGCCTGCGCGATGCAGCGGTCGTACCAGCCCTCGCCGCAGCCTGCATCCAGCAGATGCAGCGCCGCCTCCGGGCTGGCAGGCTGGCCGTACTCTGCGCACAGCTCACCCACCGCTTTGCCAAAGATGCCGTAGTATCCGCCATTCAGGAACGCGCGGCGGGCGGCCACCATCTCCTTGCTGTCGCCGGGAGCCTTGGTGCGCATGCTCTGCACCGGCAGCAGATGCCAGTAGCCCTCCTTGGCGCGGTCAAAGCAGTGGCCTTTTGTGCATTTCAGGGTGCTGTCGCCGGTCAGTTTCTCCCCGCACAGCGGGCACTGCCATGGGGCAAACGGTTCATTTTTGCTCATACTTCGTCGCTGTGGTCCTCAATGGGTGCAGTTGCACCGCCGTGGGCGTTCATATACTCCTCAAAGTTCGTGAACTTCTGCTGCGGCGGACGGCGGCTGATGAGCACAAGGCCCGGGTCTTCGTCCCTTGCAGCAGCACGGCCGCGGCGGCTGCTCTCCGCTCTGGGGGCACGGGCCGGTGCAGGCTGTGCATTGCGGGACGCATTCTGACGGCCGCGCTGGCCGTTGTTTGCACCGCGGCCCTGCTCTGCACTCTGGCTCTGGGCGGCAGGCTGGCTGTTCTGGCGGGCCGGACGGTCGCTGCGGTCATTGCGACGGCTCTTCTGGCCTTGCATGCTGCTGTTCTGCTGAGCAGGCTGTGCAGCCGTGCGGATGGCCGGGGCGGCGGGTGCAGCCGGAGTCTTTTTGGCCGGGCGCAGCGGAGTGGCCTCCGGGGCGCTCACAAAATGCGGGTCAAACTTGGGCTGCGCATTGCTGCCGCGGGCAGGAGCATTCTGCTCCCGGCGCGGGCGGCTGTTATTATTGGAACGGCGGTCATTGCTGCGTCCGCCGGTAGTACGCTTGGTATCATCCATGAGTGGTTCCTCTTTTTCGGTTTTTGCGGGCTTTGCCTGCACCTTGGGTGCGGGTGCAGCCTTTTTTTCAGGTTTTGCGTTTTTTGCTTCGGCCTTTGCGGGCTTCGGCTGCTTTGCGGCAGGCTTTTCTGCCGGTTCAGCGGCGGCTGCCTTGGGCTTTTTGCCGCGCACCGGCGGCTCCGGGCGCACCGGCGCGGGCACGCCGTCCCACGGGTGGCCGCTCACCACGGGAATTTTGCGGCGGTTCAACTTTTCGATGCCTGCCAGATACTCCTGCTCCTCAGGTGCACAGAAGCTGACCGCCGTACCGTCGGCACCGGCGCGGGCCGTGCGGCCGATGCGGTGCACATAGGTCTCCGGCACCTCGGGCAGGTCGTAGTTGAACACATGGGACAGCTCGCTGATATCGATGCCGCGGGCGGCGATATCGGTGGCTACCAGCACCTTGGTCTTACCGGCCTTGAAGTTTTCCAGCGCGGTCACGCGGGCGGTCTGGCTCTTGTTGCCATGGATGGCCGCCGCCGGGATGCCCTGCTTGGTGAGGTCTTTTGCAATTTTATCCGCGCCGTGCTTGGTGCGGCTGAACACCAGCGCGTTCACCACCGGGGGCTGCAGGTTCTTGATGAGCCACGGCAGCAGGAATTTCTTGTTGCCCTTTTCCACATGGTACAGGCTCTGCTGGATACGGTCCACGGTGCTGGACACCGGGTCCACCTTGACGAAGGCGGGCTTGCGCAGGATGCCTGCGGCCAGCTGTTCGATCTCGGTGGGCATGGTGGCGCTGAACATCAGGTTCTGACGCTCCCCGGGCAGCTTTGCGATCACCTTCTTCACATCGTGCACAAAGCCCATATCCAGCATCCGGTCGGCTTCGTCCAGCACAAAGATCTCAAGGTTCGAGAGATCGATAAATCCCTGACCGATCAGGTCGTTGAGCCGTCCCGGGCAGGCGATCAGGATGTCCACGCCCTTTTTCAGCGCTTCCACCTGCGGTGCCTGGCCCACGCCGCCAAAAATGACGGTGCTGCGCAGCTTGAGATACTTGCCGTAGGCATCAAAGCTTTCGCCGATCTGCAAAGCAAGCTCACGGGTAGGGGTCAGGATCAGGGCGCGGATGGCACCCTTTCTGCGGGGCGCATTGGCCGTGAGCCGGTCCAGCATGGGCAGCGCAAAAGCAGCCGTCTTGCCGGTACCGGTCTGGGCGCAGCCCATCAGATCCCGGCCGGACAGCACCGGCGGGATCGCCGCCGCCTGAATGGGCGACGGGGTCTCATAGCCTGCCTCCTGCACAGCGCGCAGAAGCGGGGCGGACAGATTCAATTCTTTAAATGTCATGGTTCTCCAATAATTATTCCGTAATTTTCCGGCACTCCACATAGTACCGCTTTTCTTCTGCGTGGCCCATGCTGAAGGTCTTGCGCGGCAGCACGCCGCCCATCACAACGCCTTTGAACAGGTCACTCTTGGCAAACGGCGGCATCAGGAATGCCACAGCACCTTTTTTGCACAGGGCGCGCACAGCAGGCTCGTCGTGCACATAGTCCACGCGGGCTTCCTTGTGGTGCTCAAGATAGTATTCGATAAATTCGTCAATGGTGCCCACGGTCAGCGGTGCGGTTGGGTCCTCAAAGCTGAGCACGTTGGACATGTGCGGCCCGGCCAGCGTGAAGGGCTGCTGCTTGCTGCCGCCAAAGCTGCAGCCGGCCATATTGGAATCGCTCCACGTGATCAGGCTCAGCAGCACCGCTGCGCAGTCCACATTGAACAGCACGCGGTGGATCGGCTCGATCTCGATCGCAGGCGAGTGCACATTGCACACCTCGGCCAGACACCAGCGGGCCGGATGGTTTGCTGCCTGCTCCGGTGTGAGTGTCTTTTTCAGCTCCTCCCAGCAGGCCTTTGCAGTGGCCAGCGAGTGGTTGCCGTCGCCCACGGCCAGCGTCAGCGGGTCGCGGCGGGTGGCATCCGGATACTTTTTGTCGAATTCTTCCTGACTGCCCAGCACAGCCAGCGCATCTTCGATCTGCGCAATGAGGGCAGGGTCTTCCACAGCCCAGCCCGCAATGTGGCCGCCGCCCAGCATCAATTCGCCCTCGTATACCTTGGGCAGTTCGGCTTTATGCGCCGCCACCGGCTCGATGAGGGTGCAGCCGGGGTCGTCCGCCAGCATCATGATATGGGGCGTTTCCAGCGCGGCACCGGTGCGCACCTTCATGCGGGGCGGGATGCGGCTTTCCACCGTGCTTTCGCTGGGACGCACGGCGCAGGGTGCGCCGCGGCGGTAGCTGTAGGCTTCCAGATCCACCATGCCCACAAGGCCCTGCCGCACCTTGCCGCTCTGCTCGGTGCGCTCCACGTAAACAAAGCCGTCCACCGCGCGGGTCAGCACGTTCCGGGCATAGTCATCCATGGCGGCATGGATCTTCTCAATGCGTGCATCGGCATCGCCGTCCTCCAGATAGACCTCCGGCAGGATCATGTTCAGGGTGCTTGGGCTGCCCGCTGCAACGGCCTCGGCCTTCTGCCAGTAATCCCGGTCACTGGTGAACTGGTCGCAGGCGATGCAGCCCCACTTTTCCAGCGGGATCTGCTCCGAAGGCAGAAGGATGTGGGCCGGTGCAAAGCAGGATTTCGTGTTCATAGTAGATCTCTCCCTTTTACAATAACCAAAGCGATCCATGTTCTTTTTACTGGAAGCTCTCGGTACTGCAGATCACAACGTTCTGCACACCGGCTTCGGCGGCAGACTGCTGCAGCTGTCCGCGTGCCGCCGCGTCCAGCGTATCCGCCGTGACGATCAGGTTGTGCATTCCAAAGCTCACAGCCGGTGCACCCAGTGCATCGGAAGCGTCGGTGCACTGCTGGGCCGGGTAGCTCAGCCACAGCACCACGCTGCCGTCAAAGCGGGCCTGCCATGTGCTGATATCCGCAGCCAGCAGGGCAGCGCGGCCCTCCTGACTCTTGCCGCCCGCCGCTGCAAACTCCTGCTTGCGGGTGATGATATTCGGGAACTGCACGCCAGTGAGCACCACCTGCTCAAAGCCCATGCCGTGCAGCTCCTCGATCAGGTCGCCCACATACTGCACAGCGGATGCTGCGCTGGGGTCCAGCCAGGACTTGCCGCCGGCCTTGGCACTGACGTTATCCAGCCAGAGCTGGGTGCCGCTGTAATGCACGGCCATGCTGCGGTCGGTATAGCCGGACACCGGGTCGGTAAAGGCCGCAAGCTGTGCCGCCGGGATGATGCCCTCCTCCCGGAAGATGGCCGCGATGCGGGCCGGGTCCACAGTGATCCCGGCGATGCTGCCGGAAGCCGCCGCCACCTGCGAAGCATAATGGATGCTGCCGTCGGCATCCTTCAGGATCACAAGACCGTAATCCGCTCCCTGCGCCTTGAGCTGCTGCGCCGCTGCACGGATGGCCGCATCATCGGCAAGGGTGCTCACATCCACTGCGGCCCAGCTGCCGCCGGTAACGGCCTTGCCGTCCAGCTCCTTGGGCTGTTCCGGCTCCGGCTGGGACGAAGCCGCTTCCTGTACCGCCGAGGATGCAGCTGCTTCGGACGAGGCGGCTGCGCGGGATGCCGATTCAGCTTCCAGATCACGGTTCTTCACCACAGTATACCAGGTGTGGGTAGCCCAGTCCAGCACGTGGGGTGCTGCCAGCCAGGCTGCGCCCAGCACCGCCAGCACCAGCACCACGATGCCGATGCCTTTTTTGATGCGTGTACCGCGGCTGTAGAAGCTGCGGCGGTAGCGCTTGACCTTCTGACGTTTATACTTTGCCATTGTCGATCCTCCTCCCTGCCAATGTTACAGGATCACAGAATGTCCGGTGAAACCATAGATCGCCAGTGCCAGCACGCCGATATACACCAGCGTGATGGGCAGGCCGCGGAATGCTTCCGGGATGGCCTTGCTGCGCAGGCGGTGGCGGGCTTCCGTTACCAGCAGCACCGCCAGCACATAGCCAAGGCCGCTGCCAAGGCCAAAGCCAAGGCTCTGCCCCAGCGTAAAGCTCTGGGTGCGCTCCACCAGTACCGTGCCAAGCACACAGCTGTTCAGGCCCGCCAGCGGCACGATGCGCAGCAATGCGCTGCGGTGCGGCAGGCCCTTCGCCAGCCACAGCACGGCGTGCTCCAGAACGCACACCACGGCAATGCTGGCAATATACACCAGCGGGCGCAGCTGGGCACGGTTTGCCAGCGGCGTGATCCGGCTGCCGGCATACCACGCAAACGGCGTTACCAGCATCTGCGTGATGCACAGCTGCATACCAAACAGCCAGCTGCTGGTGCGGTCATCGCCCACCAGCTGCACCAGACGCGAAACGCCCAGTGCACGGGTAAAGACGGCGTTCTGCGCGAACACCGCCAGCAGTGCATAGCTGAAGAACACTGCACTTGTTGTTACAACATCTCTCATTGTTCGCGGTCCGCCTCCTTCTGGGAATGCACATCCACAAGGTTGCGTGCCTCTTTGGTGAGATATGCCTTACGCTTTTGGGCCAGTGCACGCCATACGGCACACAGCACGCCCAGCACGATAAAGCCGCCTGCCGGCATGCTTGCCATGGGCAGCACCGGGCGGCTGACAACCACACCGAACATGGTGCCTGCGGCCAGCCATTCACGGACGCAGCCCAGCAGCACCAGCAGCAGCGCATAGCCCACCGTGATGCGCAGGCCCTTGGAGACAGCCTTGTGCACCGTCTCCTGCACGCGGCCAAAGCGGTAGGTCAGAAGCGGCTCCACCGTGAGCATGGGCAGGTAGATGCCAAGGCTCAGCAGGCTGGTGCTGAACAGCATATTCAGGATGGGATACACCGCCAGATACACCACCGCCGTGCTGAAGCCGTACACCAGTGCACGAGGCAGCAGCTTTTTCTGCAGCGTTTCCGGGGCGGGATCCTCGTCGTGCAGGGGCACAAGGCGGCTCAGCAGACAGGCCAGCACGCGGGAGGGCACCAGCAGCAGCGCCACCGCCACCGCCAGCATCCCCGCATTCTGGCCGCTGGTGGCAAGCACCACCAGCGGGGCAAGGCCCATGCCCTGCATGACCACCGGGTTATTCAGGAACACACGGTCGTGGTGGGCAAACTTGTCGGGGTCTTTTACGATCAGTTCAGCCGTTGCGCGTCTCATTGTGCTGCCCCCTTTCCGGCATCTGCCTGCAGATGGGTCAGGTGATACAGCTTTGCCTCGGTGCGGTCGATCCATGCCGACACACTGTTGACCGCCAGCAGCGCAAAGCACACACCGGTCTCGTATACGCCATAGTAGCGGAAGCCCATGCTCACAACGCCCACCAGCACGCCGTACAGCACACGGCCCATGCGGTGGTGCACGCAGGTGTAAGGCTCGTTGATCAGGAACACCGCGCTGAACAGGATCGCGCCAGTCAGCAGCTCATCCCGCACACACTGCAGGCGGGGCAGGATATTTGGCAGCACAGCACTGTCGGCAAGGCCCGCCTGCCGCGGGAAGAAGAACGCAATGACCGCACAGGTCACAAGAAAGCTGATCGATGCAGACATGTGGGCATCCTTCTGGGTCCACAAAAACAGGCCGCAGGCAAGGATCACCAGCGCAGCGCCGGTGCCCATGGGAGCAGCATATTCGCCCAGACCCAGCGCCAGCGAGCCGATGTTCAGCATGCCGCCGCTGCGCAGGGTGTCCTCAATGGCGCTGGAGACCGGCACCATGGAAGCGTCCCACAAAGGGATGTTCGTATAGGGCTGCGGATAGCGGAACACCTGTTCCGGCCATGACACTGCCGCCACCACATAGCCCACAGCAGCCGGGTTGAAGGGGTAGCTGCCGTAGCCGCCAAAGATCTCCTTGCCGATCAGCACACCGGCAATCACTGCGGCGATCAGAACATAGATATCCACCGTCACCGGCATCAGCAGGGCAATGACGAGCGCAAAGCTCTCGTTGGAAAAGTCACCGCCCTGATACACGCGGCGGCGCAGCAGCGAAACGAGACGGTCGCACAGGTTGCCGGTAAGCACCGCAATGCCGCACAGCAGCAGCGGGCGCACACCGTACAGAAAACAGGCCATGCACAGCACCGGCACCGCCATAAAGCAGATATGCTTATAGTAGCGGCCGGTCTTCTGGAGCTGTGCCTCCTGCTCCCGGATCAAAGATTCATCCATAAATGGTTATCCTTTCAAAGGCTGGCGAGGTGCTGCACGGCTGCAGCAGGGTCTGCTGCGCCGAACACCGCACTGCCCGCCACCAGAATATCAGCGCCCGCTTCCACGCACTGGGGCGCGGTGGCATTGTCCACGCCGCCGTCCACTTCCAGCAGATAGTGTGCGCCGCGCGCTTCGCGCTCTGCCTTGAGCCAGCGCAGCTTGTCCAGCGCCGAGGGCATGAACTTCTGCCCGCCGAAGCCGGGCTCCACGCTCATCACCAGCACAAGATCCAGCTGGTCAAGATAGGGTGCCAGCGCCTGCGGCTCGGTGCCGGGCTTGATGGTCAGCCCCACCTTGCAGCCCAGCGCCCGGACGGCATCGATGGTGGCCTGAATATCGTCCTCGCACTCAAGGTGGAAGTTGTACAGGGTGGCACCGGCTTTGATGAAGGCTTCCGCATACTGTAGCGGATGGCTGATCATCAGGTGCACATCATAAAAGGCATCCGGCAGATTTTTGTGCAGGCTCTTGAGCACCGGCACGCCAAAGCTGATGTTGGGCACAAAGTGGCCGTCCATCACGTCGTAATGCAGCATCTGTGCACCGGCATCCAGCACCATGCGGCAGTCTGCACCCAGTTTGCCAAAATCAGCGGAAAGGATTGAAGGACTTACGATTGCCATATTCTATCTTTACGCTCCGTTATTTTATAAATTCTTATTCCCATTTGTCCCATTGTGCTGGCGGTTCCAAACCGCAAAAACAGCATGGGCATGGTTATCTTTTAGTTTACATGAAAACGAGCAAAAAATCAAACCCGCCAACGGCTTTTTCACGGAAATGACGTATTTGGAAAGATTTGTCCATTTGCGAAGTAAACTCCCCCAGTCGCCGGGAAACCCCACGCAAGGCACCCCCCGCGGCAAAGTTTCCCCACGCCAAAACAGCCAGACCGCCCCGCTCCATGGGACAGTCTGGCTGGAAGTTCATTCTACAGGCTTCATGCTGGCGGGGTCTTCCACAACAGGCTCTCCGCCGGCTTCATCCGGCAGACGCTTCATTCCGCCGGGATTCGGTGCCACGGTGGGCAGGGTGAACACGAACCGGCACCACTCGCCCTGCTGGCTCTCCACCCGGATCTGCCCGCCGGAAAGGTTCACCAGCACCTTGCAGATGTTCAGGCCAAGGCCAGCGCCCCGGGCGTGCAGGCCGCGGGAGCGGTCCTCCTTGTAGAACCGCTGGAACACGTAGGGCAGTGCCTCCGGGCTGATTCCCTGACCGGAATTCCAGATGGAGATCTCGGCTTCCGGGCCAAGCTTTTCCACCTTGAAGCGGATGGTGCCCCCTGCCGGGGTAAACTTGATGGCGTTGTCCAGCAGGTTATACACCACCTGATGGATCAGGTCGGGGTCGGCGTAGACCAGCACCTTTTCGTCCATGGTCAGGCCGTCGATGTCGATCATGCCGTCGTTGATGCGCTGCTCTGCCGAGAGCGCCACGCCGGTGATCGTCTCCCAGATGTTGAACATCCGGGCGTTTACCTGATATTCGCCGCTTTCCAGCTTGGAGAGATCCAGCATATTCTGGATGAGCCGTGCCAGACGGCCCGTTTCCTCACTGACCAGCTGCAGGTAGTGGTTCTGCATATCCGGCGGGATGGTGCCGTCCAGAATGCCGTCCACAAAGCCCTTGATGGTGGTCATGGGGGTACGCAGCTCGTGGGCGATGTTGCCCATGAACTGACCGCGGGAGTTGTCGTTCATCTGGATGTTGTCTGCCATGCGGTTGAAGGTGCGGGCAAGGTCGGCTGCCTCGCCTTCGCCTTCCACCCCCTCCACACGGACGGAAAGATCACCGCCGCCAAAGCGCTGGGCGGCATCCGTCACCTTCTGCAGCGGGTCGGTGAGCTGGCGCATCAGGATCTTGGTCAGGATGCTGGCACACAGCAGCATCACACAGGCCGACAGCAGGAAGTTGGACCAGAACTGCTGCTTGAACTGGGTCAGCTGCTCGCCGGAAGAGCACAGGAACAGGTAGCCGCTGGGCTGGCCGTTCTCATTGCGCATTTCGCTGACCGTGATGTAGCTTTTCCCGTCCAGCATGCCGCCCAGCGTGCCGAACACATGGTAGTAGTCCGCATCGGCAGTGTCGATCTTCTCCATCATTTCTTCCGGCACGGTCAGGCTCTCCAGCTTGTCCGGGCTGGAGGCGATCATCACCCGGCCGTCGTTGTCGGTAAAGAACAGATAGGCCTCTGCGCTCTCGCCGATGATCTCCAGCTTGGTGCTCAGTGCGTCCAGCTCATCGCCTTCCGGCAGCTCCGCCTGCTGGACCAGATACTGGGCCGTGCGCTGGGTGACGCCCACCACCTGATCCAGTGTTTCGTAGCGATCCTTGGCAAAGTAGTTCTTGAACAGCACCCACTCCGAAGCGCCCATCAGCACGATGCCCAGCACCATCAGGGTGGACACCAGCGAGAAGAACGCCACCGAGATACTTTTGCGCATTACTGACGCACCTCGAACTTATAGCCCACGCCCCATACGGTCTTCAGCTCCCATTTGTCGGAAGCACCGGCCAGCTTCTCGCGCAGGCGCTTGACATGCACATCAATGGTGCGGCTGTCGCCGTAATACTCAAAGCCCCACACCTCGTCCAGCAGCTGGTCACGGGTATAGACGCGGTTCGGATGGGAGGCCAGACAGTTCAGCAGTTCCAGCTCCTTGGGGGGAGCCTCCACCACCTTGCCCTTGACCCGCAGCTCATAGCTGTTCATGTCCAGACGCAGGTTGTCGAATTCGATCACGCCCTCGGTGCTCTCGGCAGCAGCCGTGGTGGTCTGGCAGCGGCGCAGCACCGCCTTGATGCGGGCCACCACTTCCTTGGCATCAAAGGGCTTTACCATGTAATCGTCTGCACCCAGCTCCAAGCCCAGCACCTTATCAAAGGTCTCGCCCTTGGCCGTAAGCATCATCACCGGGGTGTTGCCCGCCTTGCGGATGCGGCGGCACACTTCCAGACCGTCCATCTTGGGCATCATCACGTCCAGCAGCACCATATCGGGCTTGACCTGATTGAACTTTTCCAGACCTTCTTCGCCATCGTTTGCCACCGTGACCTGATAGCCCTCCTTGGTCAGGTACAGCCGCAGCAGCTCGCAGATATTGGTATCGTCGTCCACAACGAGGATCTTTTCGTTGGCCATAATGATTTCCTCCCATTTTATCGGATGCCCGCCGGGCGGGCAGAGCAGCAAAGTATTCCACTTCTTATTATACGGAAGAGTTATGACAAAATAAAGAAGGATTTGTATGATTTTTTGCTCTGAAGCGGAAAAGCAGGCTTTCTTTTCCGAGAAAGTCTGCTTTTCCATTCACTGATTTTCTTTTAGAACATGTTTATTTCATCAGGATAGCATTTCAAATGTTCCACCGCTGCTGATTTTTGCAATGTGTCCGCTCAAATCTGTATAAAGGAAGCCATCATAAACCTCGTAACTGCCATACGTTGTTTTCTTGTCTGCATACCCATAGTAACCATTAAATTGCAGACCATCCCAATTTTGCAGCTTTGCGCCATTCTGATTATAGGTCTGATACATGTCTGTGTTTTCTTCACAAGTACTGATCAAAACACCATCTGCTGTCGGAAAAACATATTTGATCGTCCCTTTCTGAGGTTGAGATGTCCAATTTCCATTTTTGTCCATAACACCCCAAAAAAGTACACCATCGGGATTTCGCAACTGGAGGACGGCATAACCGTTCATAAACCGCGGCTCAGAATTTTCATTGATCGGCCGAACATCGTATTCACTGAGATCTATTATACGGTTTAAATGAACATCATAAAATCCCGATGGATAATCTTCAAAATCATCTGCATCCCTTCTAACATCCAGATAGAGCAGCCCTTCGCTTAATACCGGTGTTCCGCTTCGTCTTGATTTTATTGCTTTCCATTCTGGGAGTTCATTAAAGTCACCATCAAGCGCTCTCAGTCCCGGTTGTGTTCGAATCATCTGGTTTCCTTCCACCTGCACCAGATATGCATTGGGTTCCCGCACCGAAAAGAATTTTCCCGTGTCGATGTTCATAAACACATAGTAAAGATCGCTCCTGATCCGATATACACTCCCCCCACAGTATGCAAATGCCTGTGAAATACCAATCGACTCGTACTGATTCTGTGACAGATCATTGTATACAGTATCAGGATTCATCTCCGAGAATTCATCCCGTGTAGTGTCGCATTGAAAACGAATTTCTCCATTCGCATCCCAAGCCGTCAGAATGGCTGTCGTTCCTTTAATTGAGTCTTCCCTTTTTACTGTCCAGAGAAGTACACCATCATCGTCTTTTGCATATCGAACGATAGTCTCGTCATCCGACAGATAGGTCGGCCGAAAGAATGTATCATCTTCTTTTGCCATCACACCAGTACTTGTCAAGCACATACCATTATAGAATCCAGACACGATGTTTACGTCATCATCAAAAATGCAATGCACCCGTCCTTCCTTATCGAACAGGCAGTACTTATGCACTTCTCCTTTGTAAAGCATCCCAACCGACAGTTCTTCAAAATTCGGGTAACGGAGACTACAGCCGTTATAGTCTCCTATTTCCTCCTTTAATGTCGAGTAAGTTTCGTTTTCGAGGGCACTATCGCTCGTTTCTCCCATCCCGTACATATCTTTCATATGTTCAGGCATTTTTGTAAGCGGCGACTGTTGTGTTCCGTTTTTCTTGGATGCCATCAATTCTGAAAGGCTGCTGGTTTCTTCGCTTCCGCAGCCGCTTAAAAGCAGTGCGCATGTCAGCCCCAGTACCGCAATCATTCTCGGAAACTTCATATCCAGTTCTCCTTTTTGACTCTCAGTGCTTCACTGCATCTTCCGCTTTATGCCAATAGGTGATCGTCTCTTCATCTTCCCGACCATCATAAATTTGCCGGCAGGTCATGGAATCCTTGTCGATGTCCTCGATCTTGAGCACCGTAGACTCCCCGTAGAAATCAGAGATCTTCAGTTGATTGTCATTTACGATCGACCATTTTCCCGTCCCATAAGTACCCGGGATATTGACCGTCCCGTCATCATAAATCGTAAATCTCAGCCGGTCAGAGCCTTCCAGATACCAGTCACCAACCACCAGTTTTTCCACATTTTGACCGCATCCCGTCAGCGAAGCTGCTGCACACACCAATGCAGCGGCAGCCGCGATCCGCAAAAATTCACGCCGTACAACTTTCTTCATTTGAATGTCCTCCTGTCTCTGTTTATGACTTATACGGGTTCACTCGCAAGTGTTTTTGATATCCATTTGGATATCATACATTCAGAATAGCATCTTCCTGCGGTACTGTCAAGATATCCATTCAGATATCAGGAGGATATTTTTATGGCCTATTATCGCCGCATCCGTGATATGCGCGAGGATCACGACCTGACTCAGCGCCAGCTGGCTGCCATCCTGCATATGCCGCAGCCGCAATACAACCGCTACGAACAAGGCCTGCGCGACATTCCCACCGTTACCCTCGTTCAGCTGGCTGACCTTTACAAAACATCGACCGATTATCTTCTGAACCGGACAGACGACCCAACACCACCAAAAGCGCTATAAAAGAGACCAGCCTTCCGCAGACATTTACCATCTGCGAAAGGCTGGTTTTCAGTTCTTCATTACTCGATCATCAGCCGGATGATCTCCTCATTGGTCTCCTTCATGCCGTCCTTGCCCAGACGGCCGATGCCCTTGATGGTGGTCTCGATGTCCTTCATCACGATGCCGTCGCCGCCCTTGAACTCCTGATGGCACTTGTACATGTTGTAGCCAAGCAAGGCCGCGTCCACCGAGGATGCGATCTTTGCCGCGCAGGAGGCCTTTGCGCCGTCGCACACGATGCCGGACACGATGGCCAGCGCATTGACCACCGTGTGGATGGCGGCCTGATAGCCGTCGCCGCACAGATATACGATGCCCGCGCCAGCGCCCGCACCGGCGCTGACTGCGCCGCAGTAGGCGGACAGGGTGCCGATGCCGGTCTTTTCGTGGATGGCCACCAGATTGGAAATGATGAGGGCACGGTAAAGCTTTTCCTTGCCGCTGTGCAGCTCCTTGGCATATTCAATGAGCGGCACCGAGCAGGTGATGCCCTGATTGCCGCTGCCGGAGTTGATGATGACCGGCAGCTCGCAGCCGTTCATGCGGGCATCCGAACCGGCGGCCGCCTTGGCCTTGGCCCGGATGGACACATCATTGCCGTAAGTAGAAAGCAGCACCCGGCCGATGTTCGCGCCATAGTCGCCCAGAAGGCCCTCCTCTGCGATGGCGTTGTTATAGCGGATCTGGCGTTCCAGCAGGTCCGCCACATCCTGCAGGTCGGCCGTCTCGGCAAAGTCCCAGATGTCCTTCATGTTCAGCAGGCTGCGGTCGACCCGGCTGTCCCGCCGGGCCTCCTCGTTCAGCAGCGGCTTTTCGTAGAGCACCCGGCCGTTCTTTTCGATCAGGCAGATGTTGGTGTGAAAATCCGCAATGCGCACCTTTGCGTAGGAATCCCCGCTGCGCTCGGTAACGATGATATCGAACACATGCCCCTGCTCGATGTGCTGGATGGAAATGGGCACCGTCTGCATGTAATCCCGGATGGCAGCCTTCTTATCCTCGCTGACCTCGGAGATGACTTCCAGCTCTCTGTCTGCCGAACCGGCAATGATGCCCGCTGCCACAGCGGCTTCCATGCCTTTCAGGTGGCCGGTGTTGGGCACGATGACGCTCTTCACATTCTTAATAATGCTGCCGCTCACCTGCAGCTGCACGCTTTCGGGCAGCATGCCCAGCACTTCGCGGGCTTTGGCTGCGGCATAAGCCAGCGCAATCGGTTCGGTGCAGCCCATTGCCGGGATCAGTTCTTCCTTTAATATTTCTACATACGCCTGATAGCGCGGATCGTTGCGTTCCATGACGGGTCCCTGCCTTTCCTGTCGATTCGATATTTACCAACAGGAATAGTATACTATAGAACCCGCGCAATGTAAAACAAATTCTTCCCCGCCCGCAGGACCGGCTATTGCAAAGCGCAAACCGCAGAAGTAGAATAGGAGCATCCAAACCGATAAATCCATGGAGGGTCTTCCAATGATCGAAAAAGAAGTACAGGAGCTGCTGTCCTTCATTGACGGCAATCCTACCGCATACCACACCACTGCATCCGTCCGGAACATCCTGCTGAAGGAGGGCTTTTCCGAGCTGCTGGAGAGCCGCCGGTGGCAGCTGGAACCCGGCGGGAGCTATTTTGTCTGCCGCAACGGCTCCAGCATCCTTGCATTCCGCATGGGAGAACAGCTGGAAAACTACAGCTTCAACGTGGCTGCTGCCCACACGGATTCCCCCTGCTTCCGCATCAAGGAAAACGCCGAGATCCACATGGGCCGGAAGTACACCAAGCTGAACACCGAGGGCTACGGCGGCATGATCTGCTCCACATGGATGGACAGGCCGCTGTCAGTGGCAGGCCGCGTACTGATAAAGGAGAACGATGCCATCACCTCCCGCCTGCTCACGCTGGACCGCGACCTGCTGATGATCCCCAGCGTAGCCATCCACATGGACCGCGAGGTCAACGACAGGGCTTCCTACAACAAGCAGGTGGATATGCTGCCTTTGCTGGGCGGTGCCGCCGAGGAAGGCGTGCTGAAAAAGCTGATCGCCGCCGAGCTGCAGGTCGCAGAAGAGCAGATCCTTGGCAGTGACCTGTTCCTCTGCATCCGCGAAAAGGCCGCCGTCTGGGGCTGCAATGAGGAGTTCATCTCCTCCGGCCGTCTGGACGACCAGCAGTGCGTGTTCGGTATCCTGAAAGGCTTTTTGAGGGCACACAGCGCCCAGTCCATCAATGTTGCCGCCTTTTTCGACAACGAAGAAGTGGGTTCCGGCACCAAGCAGGGCGCGGCTTCCACCTTCCTGTACGACGTGCTGCACCGCATCGCGCAGAACGTCTGCCCCAGCGATGAGGACTTCCACCGTGCGGTGGCCTCCAGCTTCATGTTCAGCGCCGACAACGCCCACGCCGTGCACCCCAACCACCCGGAATATACCGATGTGAACAACTGCACCTACATGAACGAGGGCGTTGTGGTCAAGGTCCACGCCGGCCAGAAGTACACCAGCGACGGCATGAGCATGGCCGTGGCAAAGGAGCTTGCCGCCCGCGCCGGTGTCCCGCTGCAGTATTTTGCCAACCGTTCCGACAAGGTCGGCGGCAGCACGCTGGGCAACCTTGCCATGGCACAGGTATCCATGAACTGCGTGGACATCGGCCTGCCGCAGCTGGCCATGCATTCCTGCTACGAGACCGCCGGTGCCCGGGACATCGTTTCTCTCATCCGGCTGATGGAGGAATTCTACGCCAGCCACTTTGAAGAGACCGCATCCGGCACCCTTACCATCTGCAAGTAAGGCCCGTACAACCTGAATCATAAGGACCGCCCGTGGAAAAGCAGTGCTGCTTTTCCACGGGCGGCTTTTCGTTTCCACTTAAGTAAGTATTGAGAAAAAACGTCCATTGTGCTACAATTATTCTGTTATAATATCGCTTTTTACCGCAGCGTAAAATCTTTTTCGCAAGGAGTATAATAAAATGAAATTAGGTATCGGAGTTTACAATTCCTGCAATGCATTCTGATACCACTTCATATATTCTTATATTCATCGTTGCTATGTCATTTGCACTTCTATGTAAATTTGTACATCCTGCTGCATTCTCATGGCAAAAGGGTGAGTAAAGGGTGAGTGCATTCTCCGCTTTAATCCCACACAACCAGAAAAATTTATGGCCGCTCATGGATCAAGAGAATCTTTCTCCTTCCATAGGCGGCCATTCTTTTTTGTTCATGTGGCTTATATATTAGGCTTCTTCCTCGTTGATTCAATCCATCAGGTATGCATATCGGCGCATCTGTTCCCGAAGAAGGCGCTCTACCCGCATAATGATCTCCTCCGAATAGCCCTCGTTTAACATTTGGAGTTCTTTCTGCACTTCTTTCGCTCCGAAATTGAAGTGAATTTGGACACCATACAGTTCTTCCGCAGCATCCACCTGCTGCACAAAACTCGAATGGAAGGGCTTCGCTTCCACTCGCTTTATGC
>OOCB01000416.1_pt1 | contig 69769 bp, 74 predicted proteins | sample 1671351 | NCBI WGS metagenome assembly OOCB01 (sample SAMN06348148, study PRJEB24527) | human gut metagenome | biome: human gut; feature: ankylosing spondylitis patient; material: feces | host: Homo sapiens | place: China | collected 2015-10 | reverse complement strand
GCTTGTCAAGTCTTTTTTCTTATTTCACACAAAAAAGAGCAGGCTATCTTTTCGATAACCTGCTCTTTTTATTGATTGTTGGTCCTGCGCCTTAACTTAATGACATTGGCCAGAGGGCCCCTCCTTCTTCATTTGATTTTAATATCACATCTCTAGTATTACATCAGAAGTGCTAACGAAAACAAAAAACCTAAGCTCACGTCCACGCCAAAACTTCTTTAGTTCACCAGATGAGGCATTTCAACGTTGGGATCAACATCTGCTTCATAATCCACACCATCGGTTTCAAAACCAAACAGCTGGAAGAATTCGCGACGGTAACCTTCCAGATCGGACAGATCGTAGATGTTCTCTGTGGTCAACTCATTCCAGAGCTTCGCCACTTCTTCCTGAACGTCAGCTCGCATCTCCCAATCGTCAATGCGAATACGGCCTTCAGCATCGGTTGGAACTTCTCCTCCGGCATACAAACGATCAGCGAACAGACGTTGCAATTGCTCGATGCATCCTTCATGCAAGCCTTTTTCTTTCATGACTTTGTACAATGCTGAGATGTACAGCGGCACGACTGGAATCGCAGAACTGGATTGAGTCACCAGCGCCTTGGCTACAGTTAAGTACGCACGTCCACCTTTTGCACTCAAACGATCATTCAGCTTGTGTGCAGTCGCTTCCAGATGATTCTTGGCTTGACCGATGGAACCATCACGATAAATGGCATGCGTAAGTTCAGGACCGATATAAGAGAAAGCGATGGTTGTTGCATCATCTGCAAGCACGCCGCCTTGTTGCAGGGCATCCATCCATAGTTCCCAATCGTCTCCGCCCATAACAGTTACCGTCTGACGAATTTCCTCTTCGTTTGCCGGTTCAAGGGTAACGGAGCTAATTTCGCCTGTGTGGAAGTTCACCGTTTTGTTCGTGTAGGATTGTCCGATAGGCTTCAGCACAGAGTTAAATACTTCACCCGTGTTCGGATCGGTACGGCGTGCCGAGGCTACACTGTATACAACCAGATCGACTTGACCGAGTTCACTGCGAATCAGTTCAACGGCTTTGTCTCGTGTCTCGTTTGCAAATGCATCCCCTGTAACGCTGTACGATTTCAGGCCTGCTTCCTCCGCGGCTTTTTCGAATGCAGCGGAATTGTACCAGCCTGCAGAAGCCGTACGTTTCTCTGTGGAACTGCTTGGACGATAAATGCCGACTGTATTCGCTCCAGCTCCAAAGGCAGAAACAACGCGTGACGCCAGACCGTATCCGGTGGAAGCACCGATCACGAGCACATTACGCGGTCCTTTCAGCTCAGGCTGGGATTTCACATAATCAATCTGTTCCTGCACTTGCGCAGCGCAACCTACAGGATGGGAAGTGGTACAAATAAAACCACGTGTTCTTGGTTTAATAATCATTTATTTGCATCCTTTCATATTCAGCTCATGTTTCAGCATTTCGATAAAATGCTCTTACACATACTTTCTTATTGTAAAACAATTACCTCGGAAACGGAAACCGTTTCGTTTGATTTCGCCGGAAGGGTGGCGTTATATCTCTAATTTTGCGATGATGTGAATAGAATGTACTCGCTTGTTAGGATAGAAAGGACAAGGATACCATGCTGAAGGAACGCATTGAACTGCTAAGCAAAAGAAAACAAATCTCCCGTAAAGACCTTGTGGAAGGTCTGGTCACGCAGGCACACTTTGCCAATATCCTGGCGGATCGTTATCCGCTACCTGAGGACTTGGCAGAAGCCATCGCCGGGCGTCTTGGGGTATCCCCTTCCTATATTCTAAAAGCTGCGGCACAGGACGAGGAAACAATTGAACGGGCAGAGGTCGTTTTTGAACAAATGTCTGTTCCAGCGTCGGCGATATCCGAAGATACGGTGCATGCTCTGGCAGATCGGGATGACACGCTGACCGTTGAGCTGACAACGGCCTTGATGAAGGCGGTTTATTATCAGCAATTAAACGATGTAACGGCTCATGAGTATATACATACGTCCTACCTCAATTTTTACCTGGAGAAATACGGTCGTCCAGACGATATCGATTTGCCGCGTCCGTTAGTCAAAGCACTTTTGTTCTATAAAATACAATATTATCGCTCCAAAATGGCTTTTGTGGATGTATTAACTCATGCAACCAGGCTCAGTGAGCTAGCGCTTCCTGGCAGTGAATTCTGGTTGTCTGTGCAAAATATCAAGATGGAAGCCTACATCCAGGTCAAACAGTATGAAGAGGCCAAACAGGTATTCGAGCTTACAATGCGTCATGTCTATGATCAGCGGATGTTCCATCGGTTGTCCGGGTTATATGTGGCATATAGTGGCTATTGTTTTGCGATGGGGCTGGTTCAGGAGGCACTCTCGGCATTAACGATGGCGGAGGCAAACCTCGTGTATGCTGGCAACCAGGGAGATTTGGTGACGGCGATTGCCAACAATCGGATTGTCATGCTGACGATGACAGGTGAACTGGATCAGGCACAGGCGGAGATTGAACGATTTGAATCGCTATTGAAGCAGGAAACGGAAGAAACACAGCTCGCAATGCATCCGCTCGTCAGTGTGTATCGATGCGAAGTAGCTCTTGCACGGAAGAACTGGGGTGTGCTCGCACAGAGTGTAGATCAACTTTTGAAATGTGCAACAACACAGGACCAGCAGATGAGCGCAACCTTCTACCAGAGCCATCTGGCTCTTGCGCATGGAGATCGCGAAGTTTTCATGGAGCGGGCGCTTGCGTGTCTGCCTTATTTTGAATCCGCGCAGCATGTCATGCGGCTTGAACCGTTATATGAGGGGATGGCCGTAGTATCGGAGGATCAGCGGAAATACAAAGAAGCGGCGATGTATTATCGGAAGTTGGTCTATCTGTTACGCAAAAAATAGAGTGAGAATCGGCTTGCAATAGCCTGATTAAGGCATGATTTTGTGCATTGCCAAAGCACTTGGCACAAAATATGGCCGTCAATCGTGAAATGAAGATCGGATTAGCAGATCTTTTTTTGCGAAATTAGCATCATTCCTTACCCAAGAAACGATTATCCCGTAATTCAATTGCCGGATTTTTCGTTTTTTTTGTATGCCACCAGAAGGGTATTCAAGGACAAGTCACGGTGTTTATAATTTAACTATAAATACGTGTTCAAAAAGTCTGGTTTTCAGTACCGAGAAGATGGAATGAAGCTAGAAATGGAGTAGCGGAGCGTAGGAGACCTACGTGAGCAACGGACATTTCGGCTGAATTTCATATTCGATGCTGATGATGCCGCTAGGCATGATTCGTAATCAAAAGTGGACTTTTTGAACAACTTCTAAAAACAAATAAAACAAATGAGGTGCTGGATATGGGATGGTTCGGTAAAAAGAACAAACAAGAAGATACGATTGCTAAAGCGGATAAAATGATGAATAAAGGACTCACTGGCATGATGATGAAAGGTTTTGTATCAAAGGAACATCGGGAGGCCATCAACCAAAGTCTGGATTCGGCAAAGCAGGCACAGTTGGCGGCAAGTGGTTCTCTGCCTTTAACAGCTACGGCTACGGTGGTGACAATCACCGATACAGGCAAACTGATCAACTTTGATCCGATTGTTGTGCTTGTGTTGGATGTGACAGAAACGAATGGCAACCAGTATCAGCGAACATTGGAGACATTGGTGTCCAAAATGCAGATTCCACGAGTAGGCGATCGAGTGGGACTGGGCCAGAATCCAGCGAATCCCTCCGAACTGATCTACATGGGGCTAATGTCCATCTAGAAGGTATTTGGTTATAGTACAGTGATACTCTATTTGAATAATACGTATAACAACGAATGATAGATATGTTATTCGAGGTGTTGATAGAGATATTAATAGAAATATTAAGAAAGGGTGGATCATATGATAGGTTTCCTGAGATTCATTGGCGTATTAACTGTATTCGGGGTGGGGTTCTCCCCATTTCTGGCACAGCAGCTGTGGAATGATCCGTTTATGATTATGCAGGCATGGTGGTACACTCCGGCGATCTTTGCCGGGTTTGCACTGATCTTTGTTCCTGCGATTTTGAGCAATATTTTTGGCGTAGGTCGAGTGAAGACAGGTTTACCAGCAGTTGGGGTCATTAAGACTATACAACAGACGGGAACGTATATTAATGAACAGCCTGAGGTTCGATTGGGTCTGACGGTGTCGCGTAAGGGGCGCGAGAAATACGATACCGAGATGAAAGCCGTCATTCCGCTGACCTCCATGGCACAGTTTCAGCCGGGCAGTTTCATTCCGTTAGTAGTCTCCGTAAAGGATGAGCGCAAGGTAGGGCTTGATATGAAGGGGCAATTATCACAGGAAGATATGCAGCAATTGCTGGATGAAAAGATGGTACAGCAAGGGGTATCACCTGAAATGATGGATATTGCAAGAACAGGGGAAAAAGCAATGGCCAAGATCCTTGATGTCACTCCACTTGGAAGTGGTGGCAATAACAAGATCAAGCTTCAGCTCAAACTCAGCATAACGAAAACGAACGGTGAAACCTTCAATGTGACAACGCAAAAAGAAATTTTGGCATCTGCCCTGCCGCAGGTGCAGCAAGGTCATATCATTAATATCATCTATTCAAGACAAGACCCAACAAAATTGGTGTTGGCATTGAATGTACAGGAGCGACAATTAAGTGACTTATTCTCTTCCTGAGGATGTAGACAAAAGGAGGTCCTACAGATCATGTTTATGACGTGTAGGACCTCCTTTTTCATTTTGGTATGTATGAGAGATACAAGCAACGGACGGTTTTCAAACAATACCAAGGCGCATGCGATAAGAAAAAAGTACTTTTCTGGATTCTCCATCAAATACACGATTAGCCAGCGCTCTGAACTCGTCAGCAGCTGTTAATAGATCATCCGCTCCCAGCTTCAACGCCGTTTGCAGGCCGCCTTGGCTCAGGGCGAGATTGACATATCGATCGGCAGTGAATGTCTCGTGGTGATGAAATCCGATTTCCCGGACATATCGGAACAGCCCGGACTGCTGAATCTGCTGCAAATGCCCATCCTTGCTCCATTTGTGTGCCTGACTATCCTGGTGAGCCAGACTGGCTGCTCGTTGATCTGCTTCCTTATTCAGCTGCAGATAGGCTTGTTCTAACTGCCAGTCTAATATTGGCGGCCAGTCGCAATCGTAGGCTGCAAATATGCCTCCTGTACGAAGTACACGTGCAAACTCGCGTAGTGTGGGTTGCGGCTCCATCCAGTGAAACGATTGCGAGCAGGTCAGCACATCCACACTGCCATCTGGTAGTCCGAGGTCGTGAGACAAGCCGGACACAAACCGCAGGTTATCCGGCTTCCCGGCAGATTCCCACTTGGATTCTGCTACAGACCTCATGTCATCGCTGGGTTCAAAGCCGATGATACGTTCAGCTTCATTAAGCCAGATCCACGAGGATAAGCCGGTGCCACAGCCAATATCTGCGACCATACGCGGTGTGCTGCCAAGATATGTCGTTAGAATATCCACCACTTCAGTGGGAGCAGCTGGTCGGTTCTGATCGTATAACGTACCAAAACCTTTGAAACGTTCCACATTGTTGCGTCTAATGTCTTGCATGGATAAACCTCCTTCGGGCAGATGGATGACGGAGAGTCAGCTGTGATCAAAAGTTGTATAGGCCTATATTATATCATTCATTGTTGGGAAGTTTGTTCATGACGTTCTGCAAATGTTCAACGGCTTTGATATGACGTCTGAGCAATTCCTGTCCAACATGAACAGGCTCGATTACGGTCAGCTCGGAACCAAACGACAGCAGGAAGGAGTAGAGCCATTCCCCTACATTCAGTTCGAGAGACACACGGAGCCTGCCATCAGGCTCTTTTTTAATGAGGGAGGGTTCGAAAAAATCATACACTCGGTATGCAATATTGCTGGAGAACGAGAGTGTAAGAGGAATCAGGACAGGAGTTGCCTCTGATTCAGGATCGTTTGATCCGGCAGTAACAGAGTGATCGTGTTTTCTCGCCAGAAAAGTCAACTGGGTGATCCGTTTCATCTTAAATGTCTCGAATTCTTTCCGATCAGGGTCATCATGGATATATCCTTTGAAGTACCATGTACTGTTTTTGAAAATAAGCTTCTGTGGCTCCACGGTCGGAATGCTCTTCTCACCATCCGAATTAACATAATGAAACGTAATCAGTTGATTCGTTAATATAGCCTGCTTCACCTGATTGAACAGTTCTCTCTCCTGCAGAGGGATGCTGCCCCATGGTGAGAAATTGAATTCGATCCAATCCAGTTTGTGATCAAAAAGGGCGGTTAACCGTTGCAGCATATGGGCACTGTTAAGATGGGGGATCGCACTGATGCTGTATAGTCCCATCAAAATTTCATTCTGGTCTTCTTCAGACAACAGGGACTTGTCCATGACATAGTTGTCCATCAGATGGATACCGCCATGCTTGCCGGTCGTTGTATAGACGGGAATGCCCGCAGCACTCAACCGATCGATATCACGGTACACCGTGCGTACAGAAATCTCGAACATACGGGCGAGTTCTGGTGCAGTGGCTTTCTTTTTCTCCAATAACAAAAGCAACATTCGAAATAGTCGGTTATTTTCCATGCTCTGATTATACCATGACAATAGGTGTCAGGGTATGGATGGTACACTGGTATAAAAGTCTTACCAAGACATTTTGACTCAGATTTATAATTTGTTCTTCATTTATTGCGAAGTAGTGAAGGGGACGATATCGATTCTGAAGAAACGAAGTGTTCGCTAAAAGCTTTCTGTAAGAAAGCTACTTCGGAAGCAAACGCTATCATGGGATTTTTTAGAAATGGGAATAAAAGAAATCCGAGGATAACAGCGATCAGAAGAACGATTCGTGACCGGAACGGCTACTCGCATAATATCAAGCACTTTATACCGAAATGAGTTAATTATTAAGGAGGAACTGGTCATGACAATGAAAGAAGGATTTTACTGGGGTGGCGCTACGGCTGCCAATCAATTCGAGGGTGGATGGAACCAGGGTGGCAAGGGGCCAAGCACGTCTGACATGATGACAGGGGGAACCCACACGATTCCACGCCGGATTACGCCTGTACTGGAAGAGGGCACGTATTATCCGAGCCATGAAGCGGTTGATTTTTACGGACATTACAAAGAAGATATTGCCATGATGGCAGAGATGGGCTTCAAAATGTTTCGCATGTCCATCAACTGGTCCCGGATCTATCCAAACGGTTATGATCTGGAGCCAAACGAAGAGGGATTGCAGTTCTACGACAATGTTTTTGCCGAGTTGAAAAAGTACAATATTGAGCCGCTCGTAACGATCTCCCATTATGAAACGCCATTCGGTCTGACACAGAAGTATAACGGCTGGGCTTCCCGTGAAGTCATCGACTGTTATATCCGTTATTGTACAACCCTCTTCAACCGTTACAAGGATCAGGTCAAATACTGGCTGACGTTCAACGAAATTAACTGTCTGACGATGCCGATGGGTGCATATATGGCTGCAGGTATTCTGTTTGAAGGCAAAGAGACACTGGTCGACGGAGTGGATGATCCACAGACTCGTTTCCAGGCATTACATCACCAATTCGTTGCGAGTGCCAAAGCAGTGAAGCTAGGACATGAGATCAACCCTGATTTCAAAATTGGCTGTATGGTTGCATTCATGACAACCTATCCAAACACATGTAACCCGGACGACATGTTGCTTGCACAGAAGAAAGACCAAATCTCTAATATGATCTGCGGTGATGTACAGGTTCGTGGAGCGTATCCTGGATTCGCCAAACGTTTCTTCGCCGAAGAAGGTATCCAGATCGAGATGCAACCGGGAGACGAGCAGATTTTGCTTGAAGGCTGCGTAGACTTCTATTCCTTCAGTTATTATATGTCCTTGGTTGAAAGTGCGGACGAGTCCCTCGAGAGAGCAGAAGGTAATCTGCTGGGCGGTATCAAAAACCCATATCTCGAAGCTTCCGACTGGGGCTGGCAGATCGATCCAAAAGGACTGCGTTACACGCTGAATCATCTGTATGATCGTTATCAGATTCCACTGATGGTGGTTGAGAATGGCTTGGGTGCTGTCGATGTGGTCGAGGAAGATGGCTCCATTCAAGATGACTATCGCATTGATTATCTGAAAGGTCACATTGAACAGATGAAAGAAGCGGTAGCTGACGGCGTAGATCTGATTGCCTACACCATGTGGGGATGTATCGACCTGGTTAGTGCATCCACTGGAGAGATGAAGAAGCGTTATGGCTTCATTCATGTCAGCAAGGACAACGACGGTAACGGAGACTTGAGCAGAACACCGAAGAAGAGTTTCCACTGGTACAAAAAAGTCATTGAATCCAATGGTGAAGAGTTATAAATTGGCTTAAAAAAAACCAGACCCGTCTGTTCCCTTAAATGGGACAAGCGGTCCATGTGGTCCTGAACGAGTTCAGGACTACAATATATGAATATAAAAATACCCGGCGATCCTTCAGTTAAGGAAAGCCGGGTATTTCTTTGTGTAGTTCAATAGCGGGCCGCCTAGGCCAGCCTTCTGCTTTGCAGTTGGGACATGCGCTCCAAATGTCGCCGATAAAACCATATGCATGTGGAGAGCCAGCAACCACTCAAGAAGTATCCGCCTACGATATCACTTGGATAATGCACCCCCAAGTAGATACGACTTATACCAATGGTTAGTATAAATACGGCGCTGGCAACAATCATCAGCACACGTCCTGTGACGGTGGGTACATGTTTCCAGATTAGAAAGGCCAGTCCACCGTACAGGCTAAATGCTGCCATAGAATGCCCGCTGGGGAAGCTATAGCCGCTCACTTCGATAATCCGGTTAATGGTAGGTCTGGCACGCTGGAATACCAGTTTGAGCAATGCATTTAACAGGGTTGAACCTGCAAGCACACAAGCCAGGAAGAGCAGTTCGCGTTTGTGTCGCAAGCAAACGTATAACACAATCATGGCGATGATGGTAATGAAGACCACTGGCATTTCGCTGCCGATCCAGGTAAAAAGGTGCATGAATTGTGTCATACCAGGGGATTCCAACCCCTGAATCCAGCCGATTAAGGTATCATCAAATCGATGAATCTGGTTGTCGCTGATGGACAGGGCGATGCTTATAAAAGCGATCATGCATAACGCTGCAACGAGCAGCGAGAATGAGATATTCTTTTTCCAGTTGTGTATCAAATGTTGAGTTCCTCCGTGATGGTTGATTTCGTATGTTGTGTCCTTGCGTATGTTGGACATAACGATATTTATATTGTGCTATAATTTTACAATAAATATAGTAGCAATAAAAATATGTAACCTTAACAACGCTTATTCAAGCAGAGAATGTAGGAGGGGAGCGGTCGGAATGAAACGACGTTTGGTGATGTGCATGTTGATCTTACTGTTGGTTACGTCTGGGTTAGCTCTATTTCCCGGAGAGAAAGTGTATGCTTGCAGTTGTCTCGAGAGTGATGCTCAAAAGAGATTGGAAACGTATACCACGGTATTTACAGGAGAAGTGGTGAAGAAAGGCGGATCGCAGATATACCGGTATAATGGGGTAAGAGAGTATACCTTTGATGTAGATTCTGCATGGAAGGGAGTCAGTGCCAAAAAGATGAAAATTGTGGGGAGGGGCGGAGGGGCTGACTCCTGTGGCATCGAATTTGAAAAGAATCAGTCTTACCTGATCTTTGCCAGTTTGGATGAACGAGACAACAGGCTGCATACGAATCTGTGCAGTGGCAATGTTCCAATTGAACAGGCTGGAGACGATCTGAAATTGCTGGGTGCGGGAAAGCTTGTAAGTAAAGAAGATTTTGGAGAAACCAAGGATGGTGGTGGGCGAACTGGGCCTTTCTATCTCATCTTATATGGCGGAGTCATTTTATTAGCAGCATTGGCAGTACTGTGGCTCTGGAGACGAAAGAAAAGAATCTGATTGCCCAACGGAAAAAAAGCTAATCCCCGTACAGAACGTTGAGGTACATCCGCGTTCCATACGGGGATTTTCAGGAGTGGCGTCAAAATTTCACCCATTTGGAGTCGAGATTATCGATCTGATGAAACTAGTTCAGCTGCAACATGTATTCATAAGCCGTGACACCAAATACCCGTTTGAAATGTCGATTGAGATGGGTCAGATCGACGAATCCGCAATCGGCAACAGCAGCATAGACGTCCTTCTGCATTTCGATGGATTGACGGGCACGCTCTACTTTGCAGTTTAAGAAAAACTGGTAGGGGGATATGCCTGCTTGTGCTTTGAATTCACGGATAAATTGAAACTTGGACATGCCAAATTCGGAGCTCAGGTTGTCCAGCTTGAGCACATCTTCGGTGCTGCAAAACATGATTTCCTTGGCTTTGCGGACCAGGTTGTCCTGAGGCAACCAGAGCTTGGTGTCCATTTCCTTCTGAGCCAGCAGGTGAACCAGATCAAAGACCCGTTCGCTGCACTCGGCTTCGTTCTGTCTGAGTTGAACGGCATCGTTCAGCATCAGAATGTTACGTGCAAGCTCGGGGTCATAGACGATGGGACTTCCAAAACGCAATTCCTTTTTGCCTATAATCTCCTCTACTAATTCCGGCTTCAAATACAGCATCACATAGTCAATGCCAGCCTTATCATAGGAACTTCCATCATGAGACTGTTCGCGGTTGAACAACATGACACCATTTTGGTGAGAGGCCTGATATTGTCCGGCCAGGTTGTATTGTTGAATGCCACGCAGGGTTACACCGACCGCATACTCTTCATGGCAATGTTTTTTGTATGCAAAATCAGTAAAGCTGGCGGATAGTGCCAGCACGTCTTGCGACTTTTTATAGTTAAACCGTTCCATGCAGCACACCTCCCAAGCTTTAGATTAATCCGGATACTATAATGGCTGAGTATAACAAAAAAAGTGCCATGAGAATACTCAGTAATTTTTGGTGGCGATTCAGCAACGTTCTGAAAACCGTACCAAAAACAACCCAACTGGAATAGGCCAGAAATCCAATGAAGGTAATGAGCACCACGAACAGAAACGATGAGAATGAACTTTGATAAAAGGGCAATACATAACTTGGAATGACAGTGAAAGTAAACAAGACGACCTTTGGGTTCACAAATTGCATGATGAAACCGTTCCAAAATCCGGTAACTTGTTTTGGTGCATCCTCGGTGGTACCCATCTTGTAGATCTGGTACGCCAGATACACCATGTACAGGCCGCCGACAATCTGCATCACCTTCAGAATTCCGGGTAACACTCCCGCAAGAAGCTGATTAAGAAAAGCTGAAGCGGTAAGCAGCAGACCAAATGCCAACGTAGCTCCCCACACATATTGCATCGTTTGACGCGCCCCAACCTGTTGTACGGAAGAAAGAATTACGATATTGCTGGGGCCGGGGGTAAATGTTACGACGATGCAGTAGATTAAAAAAGATGCAAGATTCATAAGGATGATGCTCTCCTCTGGTTGTAGTTTAGTTCCATGATCATACGTCCATAGGGAGAAACCATATAGTACATTATTGCAGCAGGTACACCGTTAACAGCAGGAGCTTGTTTTTAAAAGATAAGGGGTGGTTTTCTTTTTGAATGATTGCGTTTACAATTTAGACGATGTACAAGGTGATCAGACGACTTGAGGAAGTGAACGGAATGAAAAAAATGCTGCTGGTTTACATTTTGCTAATCTCAGCCTTTGCGTTGTATGTATTGAGGTTTGAATACACCAGTCAGGTAAACAGTTCTTGGGAGGACCGGGGGCTACGCGGTGATATCGGAGAGACGTATATCATGATTACATTCCAGTCCGGGCTGGAGTATTGGAAGAGCCCGCTCAAAGGTTTCGAGGATGCCGCGGATGCACTCGGCGTGACCGTAGAATATCGCGGGGCTACCCGGTATGATGCGAAGGAGCAGACCATGGTGATCGAGCAGGCTATCGCTCGTAAACCCGCAGGCATTGCTATATCTGCAATCGATCCTCAATCGTTAGTTCCAGCGATTAACAAGGCAATCGACGCAGATATCCCTGTTGTATTATTTGACGCGGATGCACCCGATAGCCAGGCCTATTCTTTTCTTGGGACAGATAATTACAAGTCGGGTGTAATGGCTGCCGATAAAATGGCTGAACTGCTGGGTCGTGAGGGAGAGGTCGCGGTATTAACCTTGCCCGGACAACAAAATCATGAAGAGCGCACGAAGGGTTTCCGCGATACGATCAAGGCGAGATACCCTTCCATGCAGATTGTTGAAGTTGCAGACGGACACGGTGATGCGATGGTATCCAGAGACGAAACAATCAGAATGATGAAGGAACATCCCGAGCTGGCAGGAATTTTTGTGACTGAAGCTACCGGAGGGGCAGGAGCGGGGGAAGCTGTTCAAACTCTCGGGGACAGACATCCATTGCAGATTATTTCGTTTGATACAAATAAGACTACATTGGATATGATCAAGAACGGTACGATCTCAGCTACAATTGCACAGGGAACCTGGAATATGGGATATTGGTCACTCCAATATCTGTTCCATCTGCATCACCAGTTAACGGTTCCTGCCCCATCCTCATCCGGTGAAAATGCACCGCTTCCCGTGATGGTGGACACAGGGATCTCTGTGGTGACACGCTCGGATGTGGATGATTACTATGCCAAATAACAAGAAATATTTCAAGAGTCCAATGCCTTGGAGTAGGAGAGCAATTCTCTCCACTTTCAGGAACGGGATTCGGCGTTTACGCTTGCGTAATATGCCCCTTCGGTACCAGCTGATGCTGCTTTTTCTGTTATTCGCCATTGTGCCTTCCGTAGGGCTTGGGTTGCTTGTGAACTGGACGGTGGAGCGGGTTGTTGAACGACAGGTTGAAGGGCATACCATGCAACTGATTGGCAAAGTGAATGAAGCTCTGAACAGCAAAATGGAGAATTTGCAAAACATGACCTATCTGATTGCATTTGACCCGGAGATTGATGCTTTTATGAACGACAAAATGCCACTGAATGATGATGCAGGTATCGAACCGATGAACATGGACACCAATGCCGAAACGGAGCAAAATCGGTTATATGGCATCAAACAGACCTTGCAGGGATTCACAACGTTGTATCCTGAAATCGCCGGGATTGTTCTTGTCAATGCAAGTGGTGACTATATTAGCAACGAGATGTATCCCCGAGTGGAACAGAGCCTGATTCAGGAAAATTGGTATCAAAAAGCTTCGGCCAATCCGGGCATCTTCACGGTGTTGGGTCAGCCGAAAGAGCGTAATCTCACGACACATGTACGGTACAAGGATGATGAGATTGTATCGGTTGCGCGTTCCATAACGGATGAAGCGTCAGGACGTGTGCGGGGCGTTATTATGATTGATCTTAAACTTAGGTCCGTCTCTCAGGCTGCCCGTAATGTAACCTTGGGGAAATCCGGTTATGTGATGGTGACGGATGCAGAAGGTCAAAGTGTATACAAACCTGAGCATCCGCTAATAGAACACATTCCCACAGACTGGTTCCCCTCTGGTGAGAGTGGAACATTTACCGCCGAAACAGAAGGTGGAACGTTATTATTCATGTATCAGTCGTCTACCTTTACAGGTTGGAGAACGGTAGGGGTATTTCCCACAAGAGACTCGATATCCGAAGTACGCCAAATCCAGTTTTACGTGGTTAGCTTTGTATTTGTGGTGTGTTTGTTTGGCCTGAGCGCCTCTTTATGGTTCTCCCGTTCCATCGCTCAGCCCATTTTCCGGCTCATGTCCTATATGCGCAGGGCGGAGACCGGCAATCTCAGACCAGGCCGCTGGAGCGATCGCGCTGATGAGATTGGCATGCTTGGCAACAGTTATAACCGCATGCTGGCACAGATTAGACAACTGATATCACTAAATGAATTGCGGGAGCGGCAGAAGCGCGACGCTGAAATGCGAAGTTTGCAGGAGCATATCAAACCACACTTTTTGTACAATACCTTGGATACGATTCATTGGATGGCACGCAAAGAGGGTGCAGAAGATGTGTCCGTCATGGTTGGCGCGTTATCTCGATTATTTCGCATAGGGCTTAGTAAAGGACAGGATTACATTCCGCTGCATTCGGAGATTGAGCATATGACCAGCTATCTGCAAATTCAGCAGACACGATACCGCGATCGTCTTCAGTATACATTGAATATTCCAGAGGAAATGCGGGACCTTTTTGTGTTAAAGCTGCTGCTTCAGCCGCTAATAGAGAATGCAATCTATCATGGAATCAAGGGCAGGCGTGGGCCGGGACACATTAGGGTGGAGGCCAGATTGGAACATAACAGACTGCTACTGACCGTTCAGGATAATGGAGCAGGCATGTCCAACGAACGGCTTGCCGAGATGCAGCAGCTGCTCGAAGCTCCTTTGGCAAGTTTGGAAGCGTCTTCGCCGGGGATAACAGGTAAAAGTTATGGAATGTTGAACGTGCAAGCCCGTCTTCGGCTGTCCTTTGGCGATGAGTACGGAATTGAACTGGATAGCCAGGAAGGGGAAGGAACGAGTGTGACCATCATTCATCCGTTGATGCGAGAGCTCCCACCAACCAAGCAAATCAATAACGAAGAGAGGCAGGAGAGTGAATGGGGAAATTCATGAAATCGACCGTGACAACTTCCACTGAAACAGATGAGACATCCACATTGACTACAGTAATGGAGATTACGCCGGATAGCCATGTTGCGAAGAAATACCGCGTGCTCATCGCTGATGATGAACCGATCATTCGTGAGGGGATTCGGGATGCCATTGACTGGGCAACTCTCGGGATGGAGGTTGTAGGTGAAGCGGAAGATGGCGAGGAAGCGCTGGAACGGGCGGCTGACCTGGGTGTGGATATTGTTCTCGTTGATATGAATATGCCATTCCTGAACGGAATCGAACTAATCCGTGCCCTTCAGCAGAAGTGCCCGGGCTGTCGTTACCTGATCATCTCGGGACATGATGAATTTGCATATGCGCAGGAGGCGGTTCGTCTTGGCGTAGAGGATTACATCTTAAAACCTGTGCAAGCAGAACAATTATATGCTGCACTTGAGCGACTACATCAGCGACTTACTGAAGAGCACCAGAGGACGGCATATGTACAACAGGCAGCTCATCAGATTGAACGTAATATCCCGTTGCTTCGCCAGCGATTTATGCTGGAGTGGCTGGAGGGGCAGGCTGAAGGGAGGGATCTGACGGAGCAGCTTGTGTTTTTGCGGCTGCCCGCCGTCCCACCTGTGCAGATCGGGGTCGTACGCTGGCCTGCCGCTGAAGCTCGTCAGACGATACTGAGAGAGAATGATCGTCAGTTGTTTCTGTTTGCAGTGGAAAATATAATTAGTGAACTGCTGGGGGACGTGCCACATGTCCTGTTTCGGGACGTAAGCGGGTTGATCGGCATGTGTCTGTGGCAGGAAGCCCCTGAAGAAATAGAGTCCCTTCTGGAACAGCAGATTAGTTCTTGCTTGAATATTGCCATTCATGCTCATGTGGAGACACATGCAGGGACACTGGAAGAAACGCCGGATACGTACCGTCATTGCCGTGAACGGGTATTCGGGGAAGTGCAGTTGTCGCCTCTGGTTCGCCGGGCAAGACAACTTATTCACGAAGAGTATGCCGAGCGGGAACTGACCCTGGAATCACTCGCTTCCCGTCTACAAGTATCTGCCGTATATCTTAGTCGTGTGCTGAAGAAAGAGCTGAATGATTCCTTCGTCACACTTGTCACGCATGCTCGCATTCGCAAGGCTATACAGTTATTAGATTCAACAACACTGCCGATTCACACCATAGCTGAGCGTGTAGGTTATGACACGCAACATTATTTCAGCACTGCATTTAAGAAAACAATGGGCATTTCTCCAGTGCAGTATCGAAAGAACGGGGGGACGGCTTATCATCCTTCTGTGAATTAAATATCGTATTACAGCTATTCATTCAGACGTGTGATAAATGAGATGGATATGTTCTACTTCGTGTGAAGCGAAGTGGAGCATGTCCTTTTTTTTGACTCTGGAATGGTATCTCGTGGATCAAACTTGTACTTTAAGCGTTTCCATCAAAAGTTAAATTTTTATAAAAAAGGTTCAAAACGTGCAAAGACCTTGCGGCATCTCCAATGCTACGATTGGTCTCAGATAGGAACAGCAAGCAACAGGATGCACTACATGTATTGTAAGCGTTATCTTATAACTCATTCAGAACCGTATGACGTGAGGAAAGGGGAACTTCATATGAAAAAAGGAGCAATGCTCATCTGGCTTCTGGTGATGACCTTGATGCTCTCGGCCTGCAATCTGGCAGAGAGTGGCCCAGGCAGCAAAGAAAAGGGATATGTCGGTATATCGATGCCAACCAAATCATCAGAACGATGGGTGGGAGACGGGGAGAACATGGTCCGTCTGTTTCAGGAGCAGGGGTACAAAACCGATCTTCAGTATGCTGAGGATGTGGTCGAGAATCAGATTTCACAGATTGAAAACATGATCACCAAAGGTGTGGATGTGATGGTCATCGCGTCCGTGGATGGCAACACATTAACGGATGTAATCAAGAAAGCGCATGACGAAGGGATACAAGTGATCTCGTATGATCGGCTCATTCGCAATACGCCATACTTAACCTATTACGCCACGTTCGACAATTTTAAGGTGGGTGTGCTTCAAGCCTCCTACATCGAACAAAAGCTTGGGCTCAAGGATGGAAAAGGACCGTATAACATTGAGCTGTTTGGTGGCTCTCCTGATGATAATAACGCCTATTTCTTCTTCGACGGTGCGATGTCTGTGCTGAAGCCGTACATCGATTCCGGCAAACTGGTGGTACGCAGCAAGCAGATGACGATGGCCCAGATTGCGACCTTACGCTGGGACGGGGCACTGGCCCAGTCACGGATGGATAACCTGCTGAGTGCTTATTACTCGGGTGATAATCTGGATGCAGTATTATCTCCTTATGATGGAATCAGTATTGGTATCATCTCATCCTTGAAAGGGATTGGTTATGGTACTTCGAACAAACCGCTGCCCGTTATTACAGGACAGGATGCCGAACTTGCCTCGATCAAGTCAATTGTGGCCGGGGAACAGACGCAGACGGTGTTCAAGGATACACGGAAGCTAGCGGAGAAGACGGTAGAGATGGCCAATAGTATTTTGCAAGGAAAACAGGCGGAAGTTAATGACAAAACATCATATAACAACGGAATTGAGGTTGTTCCGGCGTATCTCTTGGATCCCATCTCGGTGGACCGTACAAATGTGGAGCAGGATATCGTTGGTACACAGTATTACACGAAGGAAGAAATCGGACTGAAATAATAAATGAAAGGAGCACATCCCATGGCCGGAATCATTCTGGAAATGAAAAACATCACCAAAACCTTTCCTGGCGTCAAAGCGCTGGAAAATGTCAATCTGAAAGTCCGTGAAGGCGAAATTCATTCCATATGTGGTGAAAATGGCGCAGGTAAATCTACGTTGATGAAGGTACTGAGTGGTGTATATCCACATGGCACGTATGAAGGCGACATTTTATTTCAGGGCAAAAATTGTGAGTTCAAGAATATTAAGCAGAGCGAGGATCTGGGAATCGTCATTATCCATCAGGAGTTGGCCCTGATTCCCTACCTCTCGATCGCGGAAAATATATATCTGGGCAACGAGCGTGCCAGCAGAGGAATTGTCAACTGGAAGGAAACTTTTGTAGGTACACGAGAATTGCTCTCGAAGGTGGGACTGAGCGAAAATCCAAACACGCTGGTATCCAGCATCGGGGTAGGCAAGCAGCAACTGGTCGAAATTGCGAAAGCGCTCTCCAAAAAGGTGCGGCTGCTTATTCTGGATGAGCCAACCGCTGCACTGAACGAGGACGACAGTGAAAATCTGCTGCAGTTGATGCTGGAATTCAAGAAACAGGGCATCGCCTGTATCCTGATCTCACACAAGCTGAATGAGGTATCCAAGGTATCCGATTCGGTGACTATTTTACGGGATGGCAAGACAATTGAGACGTTGGATATGAAGAAGGAAAAAGTGACGGAGGACCGGATTATTAGCGGAATGGTAGGACGTGATCTCACCAGCCGTTATCCGGAACGTCATGCGACCATTGGTGAAGTTATCCTTGAGGTAAAGGACTGGACGGTATATCACGAACATCATGCCGAGCGGAAGGTACTGGATCAGATCCATATGAATATCAGACGTGGTGAGATTGTAGGTATTGCCGGGCTGATGGGCGCTGGGCGTACCGAACTTGCCATGAGTATATTTGGCAAATCCTATGGCCGGAATATTTCGGGTCAACTCATTAAGAATGGTAAACCGATCCACAACAATACCGTCACAGAGGCTATTCAGAATGGGTTTGCTTATGTGACAGAAGACCGCAAGGAATACGGACTCATTCTGATGGATGACATCAAGCGCAATATTTCCTTAACGGGTCTGAGCAAGCTGACGCGAAACGCAGTAGTGAACGAGCGTGAAGAAGTACTGGTGGCGGAAAAGATGAAGAAAAGCATGAACATCAAAGCACCAAGTATTTTGCAGAAGACCGGTAATCTGAGTGGAGGCAACCAGCAAAAAGTGGTGCTCAGCAAATGGATTTTTGCCGGACCAGATATTCTTATCCTGGATGAACCTACCCGCGGTATCGATGTGGGAGCGAAATTCGAAATCTATACGATCATTCATCGGCTTGCTGCTGAAGGCAAGGGCGTACTGGTAATCTCATCCGAGCTTCCGGAGGTTCTTGGCCTGTGTGACCGGATCTATGTGATGAATGCCGGGCGAATCACCGGTGAAGTCAGCCGGGAGCAAGCATCACAGGAAACGTTGATGAGATATATGACCAAGTCTGGAGGCGGCAAGCATGGAAATGATAACAAAACTGTTCAAAAATAATATCCGTCAATACGGTATGATTATTGCCTTGGTAGTGATTATGCTTTTGTTCGAGGTACTTACAGGCGGGCTGTTGCTCAAGCCGATTAATATTACAAATTTGATTTTGCAGAACAGTTACATTTTGGTGCTGGCGATCGGAATGGTGCTGGTCATCATTACCGGGCATATTGACCTGTCTGTTGGTTCCATTGCAGCTTTTGTTGGTGCCGTTGCCGCAATTATGATGGTTGATTGGCAGCTTCCGGCTTGGCTTGCAGTCATCGCTTCCTTGCTGGTTGGTGCTTTGATCGGTGCATGGCAAGGCTTCTGGATCGCCTATGTGCGAATTCCGGCATTTATCGTGACGCTGGCAGGTATGCTGCTGTTCCGTGGCTTGACGATGATCGTGCTGGAGGGGCAATCGATCTCTCCTTTCCCGGGTGGTTTCCAGAAAATAAGCTCTGGCTTCTTGGCGGACATTCAATTCTCAGGTTTCGGTCTGGTGTCTATCATTGTGGGTCTTGTGCTCACCGTTTGGTACATTGTCAATGAACTGCGGGAACGCCGTTCCCAGCGAAAATATGGATTCGAGGTCGTGTCAAAGGGACTATTTTTGCTCAAGTTGATTGTGGTGGCTGTTGTGACAAATCTGTTTACGTTTGTACTCGCAAGTTATGCAGGTATTCCAAATATCCTGGTCCTGCTGTTTGTCCTGATCGTTGTGTACTCCTTCGTTATGAATCGTACTGTCATGGGACGGCATGTGTATGCGCTTGGAGGTAATGAGAAGGCCGCAGGTCTGTCTGGAGTCAAAACAAAAAAGGTAACCTTCTGGGTTTTCGTGAACATGGGTACACTTGCCGCGGTATCCGGGTTGATCTTCGCCGCACGTCTGAATGCAGCTACGCCAAGAGCGGGTACCAACTTCGAGTTGGATGCCATTGCGGCCTGCTTCATCGGTGGTGCTTCCGCTTCAGGGGGCATAGGTACGGTATTTGGTGCCATCATCGGTGGTTTAGTTATGGGTGTGCTGAATAACGGGATGTCCCTGATTGGTCTCGGTATTGACTGGCAACAGGGGATTAAGGGATTGGTACTACTGCTCGCTGTAGCGTTTGATATCTATAATAAAAATAAAAGATCAGCGTAACACTTGGTAAAATGAAAAAACAGACCTTGATCTCAGAATCAGGTCTGTTTTGCTGTATGCACAACTTAGTTACATTAAGGCATCGAGGAAACGTGTGGCGATGCCAAAATAGATAAACAGGGACAAGATATCATTCAATGTGGTGATTAACGGGCCAGAGGCAACAGCCGGGTCGACTTTGAAACGACTAAGCAGAAGCGGGATGCATGTACCGGTCAGTGTACCAATGACCAGAGTGAGGAACAGAGATACCCCAATAATGGCGCCCAGTAGCCAGTCCCCTTGCCAGAAATAAGCGATGACGGTGATCAGCAATCCACATACCAAGCCGATCATTATGCCTACCTTGATCTCCCGACCAATCAGTGCGAGTACGGTGGCTTTGTCGAGCTTGCGTCCGATCAGTCCGCGTACCACAACAGCCAGAGACTGCGTTCCTGTGTTACCGGTCATACCTGCGATCATCGGCATGAAAAATGCCAATGCCACAACCTGATTGAGTGTATCCTCAAAGAAATCCACAATACTTCCCGAGATTAGACCAATCAATAGAAGCAAGATGAGCCAGGGAAGCCTGCGTCTGACGGCCACGAGTGGTTTGGTATCAAAGTCGATATCCTTGCTACCGCCCCCCATCTTGGCCAAATCTTCACTGGCTTCATCCATAATAATATCGATGACATCATCCATCTGAATGATACCGCATAACCTGTGATTTTCATCCACCACCGGAAGTGCAATAAACTCATAACGCTGTAGAAGCTGTGCTGCTTCTTCCTGGTCCATATCTACCGTTGCATGGATCACCCGCCGGGTCATCAGTTCTTCAACCTGGGTCTTATCGTCAGCCAGGGCAAGGGATCGATAACTCACGACACCGACCAGTTTACCTTCATTATCGGTTACATAGAGATAACTGGAGGCTGAGATATGCATGGTACCTTGCGATTGTCGTAAGGCTTCCTTGGCTGTCTCATGAGCGAGCAGGGTCCGATATTGATCTGTCATGATCCGTCCAGCCGTCTCCGGCGGGTAATTAAGCACGGATCGGATAATGGCAGAGTGGTCCAGATTCATGTTGGACAGCAATTCTTCTCTGCGTTTGGCAGGTAAATCGTGCATGAACCGAATCAGATCACTTTTGTCCATCTGCTGCATGACTTCAAGTGTTCGTTCCGGCCCAAGTCGTTCAAACAGTTGAATCTGTTCATGCAGCTTCAAGGTCTCGGCGAGATCCGCCAGAGCATCGGGTTTGAATAGGAGCAGAAACCGATTGGTTTCTTCTTCAGGGAACTTTTTATATACGAGTGAGAGGTCGTAGGGATGTAGTTCTTTCACCAATTTATAGAAATCGGGAAGGTTCCGGGATTGTACATGTTGCACGAGTTGTTCGGTGATCTCCTCCACGGAGAAATCTTTCTTGGTATGAGGTCTGTTCATATCGACACTCCTTTCTGAATGATCAACTTCATATTTTTAAACGGAATGGGTTGAAAGTCAAACAACGAAGGGAAAAAGGGAGCGCCAAAAATAATATTGTAATCTTGCTCACCTATTCGATATGGGCTTACAAACAGCCGCTTCAAGGATATACTTGTTGTACAGAAACAGACGAGGAGGACATGCGCTAGTGGAAGTAGATATCAGAACACAATTGCTCAGCATGGTTGAGCCGGAGTATCAAAAATTCTCGGCCGCACTTATTCCCAACATCACGAATGTACTTGGTGTAAGGTTGCCAGCCTTACGAAAAATTGCCAAGCAGCTTGCCGCCGGGGACTGGCGCACGTATTTGGAAACGGCAGAGGATGAATATTTTGAAGAAGTGATGTTGCAAGCGATGGTCATTGGACATGTACAAGCTGATCTGGACGAGCTGTTAAAGGCTATTGAAACATTTGTACCGAAGATTGACAACTGGTCGGTGTGTGACAGCTTCTGTGCGGGACTGAAATATACGAAGGTCCATTCGGAGCCCATGTGGGCGTTCTTGCAGCCCTATCTGAGATCTGATCAGGAATATGAAATCCGGTTTGGTGTGGTAATGCTGTTGAATTTTTATCTGCATGAGAGATATATCGATCAGGTTCTATCTGCATTGGATCAGATTAGGCACGAGGCGTATTATGTGAAAATGGCAGTGGCTTGGGCCATCTCAATGGCTTATGTGAAACAACCTGAGGTGACTATGCGTTATCTGAACCATAATACCCTGGACGATTTTACGTATAATAAGGCACTTCAGAAAATCACGGAATCTTATCGCGTTGATCCAGAGAGCAAGCAGATGATCCGTAGTATGAAACGTAAGGTGAAGAAGCAGATTACCTCCTAGTTCTAGCATTAAGCATTCCACCAGGGAGAGGGCGGTAAACGAATGAGAAAAAAGTTGATGTACACCACGATGCAGTTGGACGGTCGTCCATGGGTGCTGCTCGCTACGGAACAGGGGTTGTGCCGAGTGGTCATGCCCAACGAAACACTGGAGGACTGGAACGGCTGGATACAGAAAGTTGCACCTGGCGTGGAACTGGAAGAGAACGAGGATGCTCTGAAACAAACAGGTATGATGGATTGGTTGCAGTCCTATTTTGCAGGAGAATTGATGGCTTATACAGATGCAATCCCACTGGACTTGATCGGAACGAATTTCCAACAGGAGGTATGGAGAGAGCTAGGGCGTGTGCCTTATGGTGAAATTCGGACCTATGGTGATATAGCTGCTGCGATTGGAAGACCTTCAGCTGTGCGAGCAGTTGGGGCTGCCAATGGGGCCAATCCAATTCCGGTTCTGTTACCATGCCACCGCATTATTGGGGCTAATCGCAAGCTGACCGGGTTCCGTGGAGGCCTGGAGATGAAGCGCAGACTGCTGGATATCGAACAGATTGAAGGCGTGACCGATGGAGGGCATGCGCGGTTTCATTTTTAATAGACTCACGTAATCAAGAAGATTAAGGTGAGTGGACGGGGCAGGCACGTATTGTGCCTGTTTTTTTTACATGTATTAAGTAGAGTAATACAAACGTTCCGCATATGGAACACCAACGTTTTACGTATTTTTGCCCTGTGAAACCGTATGGTACCATGGATCATAGATCAATCGGTATCCGGGGGACGTAATGCCGGGTAAGAAAAGAGGGATGACATGATGAAGCAGGCTTATTGGTTAACAAACGTGACTGTGGAGCGGAGTTATGTTCGGGAGGGAGAACAGGTGATGGGGACACGGACAAGCCCCGCTCATCTGCGGATTAAAGATGGAGTGATCGCAGAGATTGTGGAAGGAAACAACCCGTTATCTAGCGATCTACCACAAGTAGATGGCAAGGGACTTCTGCTGTTGCCTTCGTTCGAGGAGGCACATATTCATCTGGATAAAACTTACTACGATGGGCCGTGGACAGCCGTTAAGCGTATCTCCAGTATTTTCGAACGTATTGAAGAAGAAAAGGTTCTGTTGCCCAAGTTGCTACCAGATGCAACGCGTCAAGCGGAGAGTATTCTGACCTTGATCCAGGGGTACGGCTCCACTCATGTTCGTAGTCATTGCAATATTGAACCCGTCAGTGGCTTGAAAAGACTGGAAGCGACGCGGCAGGCTCTGGAATCATTTTCGGGCAAAATCGCTTCGGAGATTGTGGCTTTCCCGCAGCATGGACTGCTTCGCTCCCATTCAGTGGAGCTTATGGGCCAAGCGATGAAGGAAGGTGCAACGCATGTGGGCGGACTTGATCCTCATACGGTGGACGAACAGATCGAGAAATCACTGAACGCCATGGTTGAACTGGCTGTTCAGCACCAGGCGGGCATCGATATTCATCTGCATGATGGCGGGCAGGCCGGCAAACAAACGCTGTTGGAACTCGCAAATCTGACCGAAGCAGCAGGGCTTCAGGGTAAAGTTACGGTCAGTCATGCGTTCTGGTTCGCCCGCGCAGAGCAGCAGGAAGCAGAAGATATGGCGCAGCGAATGGCCTCGCTTGGGATGAGCATTGCTTCCACGGTGCCCATTGGCAGAACGATGATGCCTCTTCCCATGCTCCACCGTATGGGTGTGAACGTGAAGCTGGCCACAGATAGCCTGACGGATCACTGGTCTCCTTTTGGCAATGGGGATATGCTTGAGAAAGCGGGACGATTCGCAGAACTGTACGGATATAGCGACGAACTGTCCTTGTCTCAATCTTTGGCATGGGTAACAGGCGGGATTACACCGCTGGATTCACAAGGGGAACAAGTCTGGCCGAAGGTAGGCGACACCGCGAGTTTTGTATTGGTGCATGCGAGTTGTTCGGCGGAAGCCGTTGCGCGGCGATCTGCGCGGCAGGCCGTATGGTACAAGGGGCAATTGGTCAGTGGATCAACAGCGGATTGAGGGAAATAGAGCGGGTGCAGCCACGGGAAACCGTGGTTTTTTGGCATGGGAGAAAAAGAGGAAAGAACTGTTCGCATATACCACATTTTGGGTTATGATGGACGTAGTTAATGAAGGGAGTATTACAAATGAAGATTGAGTATGCAACGGAAGCTGACTACGACTACATCATTGAAAGAGATCGGCATATCCATCAGCCACTTGTGAAAACGAAGATTAGTGAGAAAGAAATATTCATCCTATGGGACGAGGACGAGGGATCAAGAGTTGGATGGATGAGGTACGGGTACTTTTGGGATAACCTTCCCTTCATGAATATGATCTGGATTGATGAACCCTATCGAAACGGCGGATATGGCAAAAAAGTGGTACATCACTGGGAAAATCTAATGAAGCAACAAGGCTTTGATACGGTGATGACTTCAACGCAATCAGACGAACATGCCCAACATTTCTATCGAAAGCTGGGGTATGTTGATGCAGGGGCTCTATTGCTGGATACACAACCTTTGGAGATTATATTGATCAAGAAAATCTAGTAAATAAGCTGCAAGGAGAGATGATTGTGGATGTGAAAAAAGTAAGCCTACAACCCATAACCAAAGAAAATGAACTCGAGTGCATCCACCTTAAACCACGGGAAGATCAGCTAGATTTGGTAGCTAGCAATGCGGATTCATTGATGCATGCGATGAAGGAAATTACGTCCAAGCCGTACGGCATTTTGGCAGAGGATCAGATGGTAGGTTTTATTTTATTTGATAACGAGATCTACAATGACGGGTATTACTGGATTCTGCGCTTCATGATTGATGAGAAGTACCAGGGGAAGGGTTACGGCAAACTTGCTATTCAAGAAGTGGTTCGTATGTTGCAAGAGAGAAGTGACTGCCAGCAAATCAGGGTATCCCATGTTCCACATAACATTGCGGCAAATGCGCTGTACAAACGTTGCGGGTTTCAAGAAACGGGAGAGTTTGAAGACAACGGTGATATCATTTTAAGTTATCAAGTGAGGTAACAGGGAGGGGAAGCTTGATGATAAGAGAGGCAGAAGCTAGGGATGCAGCGGTTATTGAAAGACTGTATAAAGAATTATTGCCAAACAACTTAAACACGAAGGTACTGGCGGAACGGATTGAAGAGGTTCGGAATAACCCAAACAGTTTCTTGTTTGTGTATGAACTGGGTGATCAGGTGATCGGCACAGCTCATTTACATATTTGTCTGGATGCTTTGGTGGAAAATAGACCATTCGGCGTAGTTGAGCGGGTTATCATTACGGAACATGTGCAGAGCAAGGGATATGGATCTGAATTGATGAAACATATAGAGCATGTATGTGTGCAGAAAAATTGTGTGAAGGTGTTTCTTACGAGCGGATCATCCAGAAACGAAGCACATCACTTTTATACGAAATTGGGGTACAACGGAGAATCCAGCAAGGCATTTAAAAAGTATTTATAACTTATAACATTCATCAAGGAAAAGGAAGTAGAAGCCAAGAAATGAAAGATAACAAACATCCGGTTCAAGATCTCCGACTCATCGTTACCTTGCTCGTGGCTACTTTTTGTTGTCTAGGTGTTGTGATGTATCTACGTGCCCAATCAGATACGAATATGTATCGATTTTTAAGTTGGGACATGTTCCTGGCATGGGTACCATTCATCATCTCATCCTGCATTAGATACATATTTAATAAGAAATTAACCACAACGAGCATGATATGTATGGGGCTGATGTGTGGAGTATGGCTCTTTTTTCTGCCCAATGCGGCCTACCTTTTTACGGAGATTCTGCATTCATTCAGATATTTTGATGCTCAAGGGGAAGTTAGATTTTGGGTTAATATTGATTTTTGGTATGGACTCACCCTGACGTTTGCCGTAGCGATCATCGGATTGTTGCTCTCGACTTGTTCGATCAATCAAATCCACGGCATGTTAAACAAATTAGTAAATAAGTACATTAGCATGATGGTTGTCGGTGTTATTTTGCTATTGAGCAGTATAGGGGTCTACATTGGTAGATTTAATCGGTGGAATTCGTGGGATATATTATCCCGACCTGGGAAGATCTTCGTGGATCTTGTGAATGATTTTAATGCAGCGAACAGCATAATGGTTGAGTTTGTTGCCATTGTATTTGCGGTTCAACTTTTTGGATACGTTATTATATCCTTGCTAACCGCAAGGTCGGGCAACTAATTATTCCTTTGAAAGGGTAAAAGGGGCAATATCACACGATGGGTAATCTTAATTTTATCGATAAAATTCCTCACATTAGTGAATGCAAACAGATTCTAAAGGCAGCAGCTATGTTGGATGCCATTTTGATGCCGGAATGGGAGTACAGGTATTACTCGTATAATTCCCAGTGGGACACGAATGAGCAAATGGCATCCATGAGAGATGGGCAAGGAGATCATTATTTTGCAATATTCAGTCCGAATGGGCTGATTATTAAAGGCTTTGCTAAAGAGTATACACTTCAGCATAAGGTTGATAGGAGTGAGGTGGTAAAAAGCGTTCCAGAAGCATTTAATACTTTTGTGGTAGAGCCGGCATTTGTAATGGAACAGACGACGTTCTGTATTTGGAGTGTGGCGGATCAGGAAGGGTGGTCTGCAGGCACGGAGCTTGGGGATCATGAATACGAACTGTTAGAGATTTTGGTAGGCGGCGCGAAATATTATCATGCTTGGGCACAGGATTACTACGAGATAGCGTTGGATATCAATCTGGTTGAACAGGTATTTGATATGAAGCCGATCGATGAGGTCTTACTACAGCAATTAAATGATGAACTAAAATTAAGTGATATCGAAGGTGAAATTGAAGAAATTGGATACCCGGATAAGGATATGAAGGTATGAAGGCGATAGCCTAGGAAATCACGGAAGAATTATTGGCTGTGATGGATATGTACCAAAGAATCGCGCGGCAATTGATCGACCAACCGATATTGGAAACCGATCAGCCTGATCGGGCGGAAATTCTCGAAGGTGCGTACCATTTGCTGACCAATGCGGATGTAATCCACGGAGAAGAAGAATTAACGGGAAATTGGTATTTTGATGTTCACGGCGAGCACTGTATGTTCAAGAATACAGAAACAGGGCAGACATTAGAGGTTTTCCTTGATAGTCTTCGTATTTCGAGAATCCGTTTAAGGACATGTTGGATTTCTTCGAACGTATGGAGACACAGCATGTGTTAATTCATATTCACGGGGTGGCGTATAGAAAAATGATTTGATTGCTTGCCATTTAATTAAAACTGAGGAGGAATTACATATGGGTTTAACCGAGTGGTCTACAGATATTCTTCAATATGATCTGTCGGATGAATATTCGATTCGCAAAGCTGATTTTGCTGAATGGGGATTATATTGCACGGTTTATTATGATATGCGTTATGTAGGATTTTTCAGAGAAGAAGAGTTTAGTTCTTCCAAGATCAGTGCGTACTGGATTTACAAGGGGGAAAGCAAAATAGGTGGCGTGAGAATGGAGCCTAACCGGATGTATCATTTGTTTTTTGTCCCGCCATTCCAGCAGTGCTTTGAGGTATTGAAACTTCTGAAGCATAAATTATTACAGTGGTCGGATCGCAGCAAACGCATTCTGACCTTTGAGATTCTTCCAGACCAAGTTGATCTATATGCAAGAGCTGGATTCTGGCCAGTGGAGTTTAGATGTCGCTGGATGCAGCGGCCTACAGAGCATTTTGAAATCGAATGGGACAGCAGAGTAACCGTGAAGAGTCCAGAGATTATTGAAAGTGAAACCGGCACCAAAAAATATGTGAATGAAGATGAAATTGCTCAATGTGACCTGGAGAGTTTTGCAGGAAGTCTTGAAGCTACACGAAGAAAACATACCACGCTTGCAGATTTTATACCAAGTGATGACCCTAATTATACCAATGAAATTCTGACCCAAGCGTCCACGCTTGTATATGACAAGGAAACGGGACAGCTTATTGCAAATTGTCGCTTGTGCTTGCAAGATAGCCAGGCTGCTGTGTATAGCATAGGTGTTCGTCCGGCATATAGAGGCAGAGGTCTGGCTACGCTGATGTTACAGAGAGCACTAAATGAACTTAAGGGTAAGTATCCCGTTTTACGCTTGTATGTGATGCAAGGAAATGATGCGGAGTCCGTGTATCTGAATCTGGGTTTTATTCCGGGTGTGCAGGAGATTCAGACGATGTATATTCCTGAGGAGGAATCACAATGAAGGTTGCCATCTTAACCGATATTCATGGGAATGTTCCTGCGCTTCAAGCGGTATTGGTTGATATCGATTCCAGAGGAGACATTGAGCATACATTTTGTTTGGGGGATATGATCGGTATTGGCCCGTACTCCAATGAAGTGATCGAGATGTTGTACAGCCGCGAAAATATGATAGCGATTTCGGGGAATCACGAAGAGGCCGTATTGAGTTTGCTTCAAAATAAGGGTCCATTAGAAGGGCACAAAGGCATGGCCGAGCATCACGAATGGATTGGTCGGCATTTGAGTGCAGAATCGATCAAGAAAATTCAAGCTCTACCGAAATTCGTTGAAAAAGAGGTAGAAGGACATCGGTTCCTTTTGACTCACTATCATATGAGCAACGACAAGTTGGATGTCATCGATAAAGAACCATCCAGGACCAAATTGGATGCAAGATATCAGGGAACGGCCCATGATTTGGTTTGTTTTGGTCATTATCATATTCTTCATTATTATAAGACAGATCAAAGAGTATATATGAATCCGGGCGCTCTAGGCTGTAACGATCTTGCCATAGCTAGATATGGCATTGTGGATCTCCAAGAGGGCAAAGTGGACGTGAAATTCATTGGCGTTCCATATGACAATAGAGAGTATCTGAAATCGTATGAACGGTTGAACGTTCCGGATCGGGCTTTTATTTTGAAGGCATTCCATGGGAATCAGTTGGAGAGAGAGGATAGTGAACGTTCGTAGCAATGTGCTGCTACTTTGGAAAGGAGAGATATACATGGGAATGATCATTATGTTGGTGGTGTATCTGTTCCTCGGTATTTATGTTGTGAAAGTTGGAATAGATAACTCCAAAAATAGCCAGCACACCAAAGAAATATTATCAGAGTTAAGGGAAATTAAGGAACTGTTGAAAGAACGAGGGTAAAGAGGAGGGGTGTACTTGTGTCTCGAGCACCATTTCAAATATTAGTTTTTCCTTATATCAGGTTGAAAGATTCAAATGATTATGCATACGCTATCTTTCGAAGATCAAGAGAAGGTTACTGGCAGGGCATAGCTGGGGGAGGGGAAGATGAAGAAAAACCATTAGAAGCAGCTATGAGAGAAGCATTTGAAGAGGCGGGAATCCCTTTAAATAGTAAATACAGGAGTCTTAATTCAAGCTCGACTCACTCCGTGGTAGATGTGGTTGGTTATTTTAAGTGGGGACCTGATACATTTGTTATTCCTGAGTATTGCTTTGGAGTAGAACTAGATGAAATGGATCTGTCTTTATCCAATGAGCACTCAGAATATAAATGGGTGGCTTATGAAGAAGCTCGTGAAATACTTAAATGGGATAGTAATAGAGTAGCGATCTGGGAATTGCATCAAAGACTGATCAGAGAGTCATCGAAATAGACATGTGGAGGGATGCTATGATTTACGATCTACAAGGTGAAGCCAACATGTCACCAGTTGTGGGGATGTTATTTTCTGCTGTGACAGAAAATAGCCAAAGACTTAAATCAATTACAGAAGGTATGTCGCAAGAAGAGGTGGATTACAAAGGGGGAAAGAACCAGTTTAATAGTACAGCTCAATTAATACGACATATTACGTTCGTTGATATGAATTGGGTTTATAGAATTAAGGGATCTGTCCTTCCGCAGTCATTAATAGAGCAATATGGTCCCATGACTGATGAAAATAATAGACTTCCCCTGGTTCAAGATGTGTCACGTGACACACTTATCTCTCAATATGAGGGTGTATTAACCCATCTGAAAGAAACATGCACACAAGTAGCAGATGCTGACCTAGATCGAGTAGTTACTTTTGGACATCAGAACGAAAAACAAGCTACGGTACGTTGGGGATTATGGCATATGGCTGACCATAACCGTTATCATCAAGCTCATATTAATCAGCTAAGAAAGTGGTTCCAAACACAGAATGATTGCTAACACATAGACTGGTTATTTTTCTAAATGCCAGATCTGATGATATCACCACCTCCCCTCAGCGGTTACTTCAGATCTGAAGTACACGTATAACAATATCCTGATCATGGTTACCAAAACCGGCACCATAGATCGTTAATCCCCCTACGTTGGGGCTTTCTTCGTCAACTGTGAAGCGAAGCGTCCAGAACGGTTCGCTAAGCTTAATATCCACGAGAGTAACGTCTGACATCCACTCACCATCCATATACGTACCGGAACCATCAATGCGAATGGTCTTCAATAAACCGTATTGATTTACATTACGATGCCACCATTCCGGTGTGTATTTCCCGCGTGCTGCTCTGCCAAAGTCGGCAGGGCTTGTCCACGTTCCGAGAGAAACGCCATTGAAGGTGAAACGAATATCCGAAGGCCAATGATCTCGCAATCCCGGAGCTTCAGATGCCAGTTCCATCGAAATTTCAATAGCATCAGTTGTCTGATCAGGTAGTACAAAGTTAGGTGTTTTATATTCGACATAGCCCTTCCCAAACCACAAGATAGCGGCGTGTACACGCTCAGGATCAAGGAAGTAACGGGGATCATCCCATACGCCGATTTCTTTCTCAAGTGTTCCTAGCCCACAGGTAGGGTGGATATCAAAAGCAGTGTAGTGTCCCACTGCTATCGTCTGTTCTCTGGTTCGTGAAGTTTGGCTTGCGGACGGCAGCTCGATTTCAATCTGACTTTGTTTGAGGTAACATAATTTGTGCGTCCCTCCGTTGATCCGAACTCTTCTGCTACCAATTAGACCCGCATCCTCCAGTTTGCGAATATGCATCGTGACAATGGAGGGGCTAAGCTCTAATACTGCGGCAATATCCTTCACATTCATTTCGCGATCTGCAATCATATCCATGATTCTCCATCTGACCTCACTTGCCAGCGCCTCATATAAAGGAAGGAACTGGGGCTCTCCATTTGCTTTGATCATCTGTACAACTCCCTACACTCAATATTCTAAAATCACATATATATTAATTTAATAAAATTAACTCCAAGATGCAATCCAGATTCATTGCAAGTTAATGCCCGATGGTGTTTAGTTTTTGTAGTTGTTACGAAGTTGAATTCTTATATTTGTGAATTTTATAATAAGAGATGGAGTGGAGTAATGAAATACAATAACCCTGTTGTAAAAGGTTTTTATCCAGACCCTAGTGTGATTAAGGTGCACAATACCTACTATATGGTGTGTAGTTCTTTTCAATATTTTCCGTGTGTCCCGCTCTTTGAAAGCAAGGATCTGCTGAATTGGAAGCAGATTGGTCACTGCCTGACTCGTAAAAGCCAGATTCAGCTCGAGACGGTGAACAGCTCCGGGGGTGTATTTGCCCCAACCATCAGGCACAATAACGGGCGTTTTTATATGGTCACAACCAACGATACGACGCATCAGAATTTCTATGTCTGGACGGATAATATCTACGGAGAATGGTCTGAGCCTATCTATGTGGATCAAGGCGGAATTGATCCCGATTTGTATTTTGAAGATGGAAAAACATTGTTTATGAGTAATGGCGTGGATGATGAAGGCGTTGGCGGAATTGTCCAGTGTGAGCTTGAGATTGAAACTGGCCGCAAACTGACCCCGAGTCGTTCGATATGGAACGGAACGGGTGGACGATATCTGGAAAGTCCGCATCTCTATAAAATGAACGGTTATTATTACCTGCTTGCAGCTGAAGGCGGCACCGAGTATGGTCACATGGTTACGTATGCTCGGGGAACTTCTTCTTCAGGACCGTTCGAAGCCTATGCGCACAATCCAGTTCTAACCAATCGCAATCTGGGCGGGTATGAGGTCCAGGGTGTGGGGCATGGTGATATAGTTCAGGATGATCTGGGGAACTGGTGGCTCTTTCACTTGGGATTTCGACAGATCAGCAGATGGGCTACGTACCATCATTTGGGTCGAGAAGTATTTCTGACTCCAATTACGTTTGGCGAAGACGGATGGTTTACAGCAGGGCATGAAGGAACAACGCTGACGAGTTTTGAGACCAATCGTATCCCAGATACGGTGATCCAGCAGGATAAGAAGAATTATACGTTTGCAAATACAGACTGGAACCTCGACTGGTGTTACCTTCGTCATCCAAATACAGAGCATTATCAGCTTGAATCAGATAAGCTTACGCTAACAGGAACCGATGTAACGCTGGACGTTCCGGCATCCCCAACGTTCATTGGGTTACGTCAAAAAGACTTTAATGCTACGATTTCTGTCGATGTTAGTCTGACGAGTGGAGAAGCCGGGATCACGATCTACATGGATGAGAATCATCATTATGAAGTGGCTATTCGTCAGGAGCAGGACGGCTATAAGGTGATCGAGCGTCTAAATATCGGTGATATCAAATCGAGAGAACATGAAGTGGATCTGGGAAATAAACAGCATGCAACGCTGGTGATCCGCTCAAGCCAGGAACGCTACAGTTTCCTGTTTCAAGCAGATGGTGAAGAGATTCTGCTGGGCACAGCACAGACGAGATACCTATCCTCGGAGGTGGCAGGAGGCTTTACAGGCGTACTTATTGGGTTATACGCGAGTGGGCAAGATACTTCAGCTGAGTTTACAAATTTCAAGTGTGATTATCATTAAGAAGTTAAGGGGAGGGCCTAAGGGTCCTTCTCTTTTTTTAAAAAAGCTGCTGTTATCTATATGGCATCACTAAATAATCTACATGTAACAAAAGGTTAAAAGAACGTGTTATATAATTATATAGCTTGATTGGATAACCAAGGAGGAGTTGTATGGAGGATCAATGGAGAATTGCAAAGTATGATCCGGCATGGCGTGATTTGTTTCTCGAAACGGGTTCGAAATTAAGAGAAACGTTAGGAGAAAAGGCTCTGCGGATTGACCATGTTGGGTCCACTTCAATTGTTGGAATAGACGCCAAACCTATCATAGATATACAAATATCTGTTTCTAATTATGAGAATCTGTTGGACTACAAACGTGAGATCGAAACAGTCGGATTTGTATTCAGAGCAGAAAATCCGGATAAGACTAAACGTTACTTTCGTGAAGAACCCGGAAGCAGAAGGATACATATACACGTTAGACAGGCAGGCAGTTTCTCCGAACAGATGACCTTGCTGTTCAGAGACTATTTAAGGGAGCACCCAGAAGATTGTTTGAACTATGCGGAAGAAAAGCACAGACTCATGTCATTGTATAAAGATCAGCGTCCCAAATATGTTGAAGGAAAAGGACCAATGGTGTGGAGCATATTACAGAGAGCACATCGTTGGTCTCAAGAAATCGGATGGCAGCCGGCAAAATCTGACGCATGAGCACATCCAATGAATAGAGATAACTGTATTGGAGTGATGAGATGAACATGGGAAGAAAGCTGATGACAACCGTTCTAACCATCATTTGTTTTACTTTGGCTGCAAGTCTCATATCGATGAATGAAACCTACAGTTTTGATTTTTACATTCTTATTTATCCGATATACGCGACTCCCTTGATCCTGTTGATCGGGCTACCTTTATCGATATTGTTAGACTATCTGCTCAGCCGAATACAATTCCCTAATCATGTGTTGTATCTAAGTACGAGGATATTAGGCTATGCATGTGCTGGAGTTTTAGGCATGTATATTTATTATCTGGTCATGGGCGCAGGAGAAGCAATCTTGGATTTCAAAGAGACGTTAGTTCTGACCTTATTCGGTGTTCTTGCTGCTATTCTATTTGTACTGATTGATATGGGATTGGAAGTTTTGTTAAAGGTACGAAGAAAAAAGAGTTGAATTAAATTGATTTGTCAGGAGGAAAGCAAAATGAAAACGCATTGTGCACTTCTAATCATTGACGTACAGGTAGCGATGTTTGATGAAGCAGATCCCGTATATCAGGGGGAACGATTGCTTCAGAAAATCCAGGTGTTAATTGCCAGGGCCCGTGAAGCAGGGCATTCCATCATATATATCCAACACTGCGAAGGGGCAGGCAGTCCACTGGAACGAGGAACAACGGGGTGGGACATCCATCCGTCCATTGCACCTATAGCTGGTGACTTCGTTATCGAAAAAGAGACACCGGATTCGTTTCACAAAACCGATCTGCATCTGAAATTGCAAGAAGATGGCGTGACGGAGTTGATTCTCGCGGGTATGCAGACTGAGGTATGTGTGGACACGACTTGCCGCAGAGCGTTCAGTCTGGGTTACACGGTCAATCTGGTTCAAGATGCGCACAGCACATGGAATTCAAAGACACTTCAAGCGGAGCAGATTATTGAGCATCACAATACGGTACTGAGACTGTTTGCCAACGTGGTGGATACGGAGAATGCGCTGTAATGCTAGGAAAACGTAGGCGATTCTGGTTTTTCATAGGTGTGGCAATCATGTTTCTGTATCTTCTAATCACGAGTAACCCTGATCCAAATAAGCCGATTTCGAGAAATCAAGTGATTAGCACAGAGATGAGCATAGTCGTGTACACCAGGACAGGTGACGGTGGAGCACACGTTAGCATTGACAATGTTACGTTAAGTAAAGAAGACATTAGCCGTATAGTCGGCTGGCTGAATGCAGCCACGGAAACAGCCAAAATACCAGTAGATGATGTCACAGGAAGCATTAGTGCAGGAATTGCTTTGAGATTAAAACATAACGCTGAAATTAAAATTCAATACAATCGGAAACAGATTATTGTATCCACAAAAAGCAGATTTAATAGAGATTCGAAATATATACTTGATCAAAAGGACTTAAGAGACTTTATGGATCAAAAGTTGGAAGGGACGTATTTTGGTGAAGATACCGTTAGTGTTGAATAAGGGGGAGATGTATTGACGATTAACAAAAGAATAATGAATCTATCAGCCTGGCTTGCTGTATTAGCCATCCTATGTATTCCTGGAACTTTACATACTGAAGATGGACCGCTCCGAACAGAGTATGGTTTCCCGCTCCGATTCTTTACGGATTATCATTATGCTAATTCTGAGGGAACAATCTGGTTTATATCTGGTATCTATTTAAATGTACTTCTATATTTGTTCAATGTCCTGTTTATTTATGCAGGTATTCATGTAATCTTGTATATAAAAAAGAAATTAACTAAATAAATTCAACAGCATATTTACACGAAACGGAGAGGACAGAAAAAACCTGAAGAAGCGAAGTGTTCGCCTAAAAGCTTTCTGAAAGAAAGCTGCATCGGAAGCATAGGCTCATCCCCGGAGTTTCCCATTATAAAATGAATCAAAAAAATTTGGGGATAACAGCGATCGGAAGGTTGTTCTGTCATCGGAGTGGTAAGTGTAAATATTCGGAGGATACCTTTGCCAATACAGAATTGATCAAATCTCTATGAAAAACATCGATAAAGGGGAATATACCAATGGAAACATTCTTTCATTATAACTGGATGGTGCGTGAGCAATGGTATGTCTGGTGTGAAGATGTACCGCTTGAAGAATTGCTTCGGCCTCGTACGGGCGGAGTAGGCAACATATTACAAACATTATTTCATATCATTGATGTAGAGTGGAGCTGGCTTCAGCTGCTTCAGGGCAAACCGGATGATGCAGAAGATTTTGCAAACTACCAGAATCTTGAGGCGGTAAGGAGACTCGATCGCAAGTTACGTCCTGATGTGGAGGCATTTGTTACAGCCTGGGAGTCGAGTATGGAAAAAAGAGCTTATATTGATCATCGCTCAGCTGGCAAGGCCAGTACAGATTCATGGGGAGAAGTTATGCGACATGTGATCGCCCATGAGATTCACCATATGGGACAGCTGTCGGTATGGGCCAGAGAATTGGGCAAACAGCCAGTATCCGCTAATGTCATTGGCAAAGGCCTGATTATACCTGACTAACAAGGAGAGAGCGGCATGACATGAATGAACGGAGGAGAAGTGATGATTCATTGCAGGAGAGCTACGATTCAGGATGGCGAAGTGATGAGCCAATTATCCCATCAACTGGGTTATGTCAGCACAACTGAAGAAATCAAGGAGAGACTAACTCTTCTCTCTTCCTTACCAGACCATTATGTATGTGTGGCTGAGATTGATTCGAGGGTCGTAGGCTGGGGCCATGTACAGGGAAGACATTCCATTGAGAGTCCATCTTTTGCCGAGATTGGTGGACTAGTTGTGGATGGGATTCATCAAGGGATGGGGATTGGTAAGATAATCATGAGCGAATGCGAGGAATGGGCTCGGGTTAACGGCTTTGATAAGATTCGGGTACGTTGTAACGGAAAAAGGGAATCTGCACATCGGTTTTATATAGCTATCGGATATGAAGAGAAGAAATGGCAGAAGGTATTTGATAAACGATTATAATCTAATCTTGTGTATCATGGAAGGAGGAGAACGATGACGATTCAACTTAGCCAGGTGAATTGGGTAGAACTGGATGAACGTATTCAGCAGGTGATTAAACAGGAGTATCAGATCATTCCCTTGTCACCTGGACTAGAAGCAACTGTGATGAAAATCGAAATGGGAGATCAGCGGTACGTCTTGAAAGTCTGGGACAAGGATTCTAAACCGGATATCGCCAAACAATATCGATTATTGTCCAAGCTTTATCAAAGTGGAATTCGTGTTTCCAAACCCTACGGTTGGGGATTAGACGAGCAAGGGAATCAAGTGCTGTTAACGAGCTATGATGGAAAGCCGATTACCCAATTAACACAAACCAAACTGACACATTTGGCTGAGCGATTAATGGAGGTCCATCGTTATCCGGTGAATAAAGTGGGTACTGGAGAAGATGAAGAATACATATTCAGGTACGATTTTGTTCAATACTTTTTTCCTCAAATTGAGTTACATGACGATATAAATGATCTTCTGGCAAACTTGATCCAGCAGGTCCAGATCAGACAGGACCGCTTGATTCATGGCGATTATAATCTGGGAAACATTCTTGAGATGGACGACCAGTACACCATCATCGATTGGACTAATGGGCAGTATGGTGATCCAAGGTACGATATGGCATGGTCTGTGTTTCTGATCACCGTCTATAATGGGGATAGTTATGGCGAGATGTATCGCGCTCAATTTGCACGTTCTGCAAGTTATACGTACACGCTGGAAGAGGAGCAGGTTTTTGAAGCTGTAGCTTGTCTTCGCTGGATTCTGTTAAAGCGCGTTGGGGATGTCCCCATGGGGCCAGATGTAATGGAAAGGGTTCACAGCATGACTGTCCATAATCCGTATTTGAATGAACATCTGCTGTAATCGTAATACGGGGATACATAATGACGACAGTATACGATTAAGTAATAGAAAGACCACTTTTTTCAAATAAAATATACAGCCAGTCCTAAACTAGCGATCCTCGCATACCTATGATAGTAGAGGAGCGTGATTGATATGGAGCAGAAAGTGCAAACTTACTTTGAACTGAAACAGCAGCAAAAAGATATTGAGCAGCAGTTGTCTGTACTACGAGATGAGATTGTCGCGTATTGTGCGGAACAAGGGGTGTATGAGACGCAGGTTGGTGGTTACACCGTGAAAACAGTGCTTCAGAACCGGAAGGAATACGATGATCAGAAGCTGTATGCTTCTCTTCCAGACCCGGACATCTGGCGATTGTTGTCCAAGGTAGACAGCCATAAGCTGAAAAGCCTGATCAAGCTGAACATTCTGTCCGAGGAACAAATTAACCCGGCATGCACAGTGAAACAGGTGACCTTGTTACAGGTGGACAAGCTGTAAGGCTTCATATCTTCTTTGTATATGAGTTGAATTTAATTGAACAGCCCGATCACAAAACACCTTCCGAGAAATGTTCTGTTTAGATGAGCAGTCGGACATACGTGGAGGTGTTTTTGTTGTGCAAACAGGGCCGAGGATCATAAATAGTTAAATATGAGGGGGAAGAAGTATAATTTGTTCATTGTAAGCGTATTCAACAAACGATATGATGGATAAAAACTGGCAGGGAGGAATTGTAAATGCCAACTGAAATTCCATCATTACATGCTACGTACGCTAATACGTTCAAAATAGGTGCTGCTGTACATACCAGAATGTTGCAGTCCGAAGCGGATTTCATCGCCAAACACTTCAATAGTATCACGGCTGAAAATCAGATGAAATTCGAAGAAATTCACCCGGAAGAGGATCGTTATTCATTTGAGGCGGCGGATAAAATTGTTGATTTTGCTGTTGCCCAAGGGATTGGGGTGCGCGGACATACTTTGGTCTGGCATAATCAAACATCGAAATGGGTCTTTGAGGATACCTCAGGTGCTCCCGCTTCCAGAGAGCTGTTATTATCTCGCTTGAAGCAACATATTGATACGGTAGTAGGTCGGTATAAGGGGCAAATATATGCGTGGGATGTCGTTAATGAAGCTGTTGAAGATAAGACCGACCTGTTCATGCGGGACACGAAGTGGTTAGAGCTGGTGGGGGAAGATTATTTGCTGCAAGCGTTCAGTATGGCTCATGAAGCTGATCCAAATGCTCTTCTTTTCTATAATGACTACAATGAGACGGATCCGGTCAAACGGGAGAAGATCTACAATCTGGTTCGGTCTTTGCTGGACAAGGGAGCGCCTGTACACGGGATTGGGTTGCAGGGGCATTGGAATATTCATGGTCCTTCGATTGAGGAGATCCGAATGGCTATTGAGCGTTATGCTTCACTGGATGTGCAGTTGCATGTTACGGAGCTGGATATGTCCGTGTTTCGTCATGAGGATCGTCGAACGGACCTCACCGCGCCAACTTCGGAGATGGCTGAGCTACAGGAGCGTCGATATGAAGAAATCTTTAATTTGTTCCGTGAGTATAAATCATCCATTACCTCTGTGACGTTCTGGGGAGTAGCGGACAATTATACCTGGTTAGACCATTTTCCGGTACGCGGACGCAAAAATTGGCCCTTTGTTTTTGATCAGCAGTTGCAGCCAAAGGAATCATTTTGGCGTATCATTAACCCTATGTCCTGAACATCAGGGAAGTGGAGAGAATCGGTCACGATGTGGCCGATTTTTTGCTGTAGTCAATATAGATTATACAGTGCGGTTATCTCGTGCATGATTAGAGGCGTTGATTTGTATGGATGATAAAAATATGGTACTAAATGGGATTGTGTGATAGGGTTGAAGAAATGGTGAACCAAATTCTTTCCTGAAATGAGATGAGAAGATGGATTGCATCCGAAACTATTTAATTACTTTTGCCGGAAATTTTATATTTAGTTATTATATTTTTGAAGAAGGTACTTTTGCCAAACCGCTGATGTTTGCTACATTGATGCTGTTACTGATCATGACAATCGATTACATGAAAAGTAGAAACAAATATACATTGGATTAGGGTATGTCCATGTTTTTAAACGATTCTGGAGCATAGGGTCGTTTTTTTATTGTATATAGAACAGCTTCCATTTACATCATGACCATTGTTCATTACACTTGATGAGTAACACCTCATTAACTCAGTTTTTGTTAACTCAATTCAGATCATCAGGAGGATATCATTATGCATCAATCCGCACATATTCAGGAAGCAAGAGATTACATATTAAACCGAATCCATACCAAACCTGCCGTAGGCATGATTCTGGGTTCTGGACTGGGAGCGCTCGCGGACGAGATTGAAAATGCGACCGTTATCCCGTATACAGATATTCCGTATTTCGCTCAATCTGAGGCTATCGGCCATGCCAATGAATTGGTTATTGGTGAACTCATGGGCAAAACGGTTGTAGCGATGAAAGGCCGCCTTCATTATTATGAAGGTTTTACATTGGACGAAGTGACTTTCCCCGTTCGGATCATGAAGGCGCTGGGTGTCGAGCAATTGCTTATCACCAATGCGTGCGGAGCCATCAACACAAGCTTTGAGCCGGGTCAACTGATGCTCATTACAGATCATATTAACCTGGTAGGCAATAACCCTTTGATGGGACCGAATAATGCTGAACTGGGTGTTCGTTTTCCAGACGTATCACAGGTATACAATCGCGAACTGCGCAGCATTGCCCTTAAGGTTGCAGAAGAGCAGAATGTTGGCCTGCAGCAAGGTGTCTATGCATGGTGGAGTGGCCCGGCATATGAGACACCAGCGGAGATTCGCATGATTCGTACGATGGGTGCAGATGCAGTGGGTATGTCCACAGTACCTGAAGCCATTGTTGCCATTCATGGCGGTATGAAGGTGCTAGGCATTTCCTGTCTGACCAACATGGCCTGTGGTATTCTGGATCAGCCGTTAAGTCATGATGAAGTTATTGAAGTGGCTGCGCAAGTGAAAACAACCTTTATCGGACTTGTAAAAGGCATTTTGAAAGAGATCTAATCGCGAGATGATTTTTATCTAGGCCGCGATGGATAGGATAGAGTGCTCGTCCAACCCAATCGAAACCACAAAAAAACGTATGTTTCACGAGTTGTTACTCGTGAGACATACGTTTTTTTATTTTGCAGAACTATGAACCATCTGAGAATGATCGGCCATGATTGCTGGTGTGGACTCCCTGATGATGGGTTTGGTCACAATGTGGGAGATCTGATACGGCTGTGTCGGGCTATTAATCCGGGATAACAGCATCTCCGCAGTCTTAATGCCCATCTCATTGCTATAAATATGAACCGTCGTTAATGCTGGCTCAATAATTCGAGATTGGGGTGCATTATCGAATCCGCATATCGCAATATCCTGTGGCACAGCGACATTTCTGTCTTTTAACGCTCTAATCAGATCAACTGCTATAAAGTCATTAGCGCATACGTAAGCGGAAGGTAGGGAGGCCAGCTCTGCCACTCGCTGGTTCAACCATCCTGGCTTGGAGAAACACAGGCGATCATTATCTACGATGCAATGGGACAGGTCGACCTGCAACCCCGCCTCCAGCATAGCACGCTGATATCCAACCCATCGTTCATTAAAGCTCTTGCAGTGATTGTAATCTCCGACGAATCCAATACTTGTGTAGCCGCTCTCAATTAATTTTGTGGTTAACTGATAGATGCTATGTTCATTCTCCATGAGTAGCAGATCTGCTTTGAATTCGGGATAACATATGTTGGAAGCGCAATCGATAAAGATGGTGGGGATGCCCAGATCGGTAATCAATTGTGTATATTCCAGATCAAATAATTCAATGCAAATGATGCCGTCCACTTTGGCTATATCAAAATTGTTGGGAAGTGTAAGTGTATCTTGATCGTCTTCACGCACGATATGAATCGAGAGATTGTATCCCTCCGCACTAATTCTTTTCTCCAAACCACTGATTAACAACGAACCAAAGTGAGATGTATTAGGCAGGTTTTCAGTTAACAGGGCGATATTGCCCGGAGCCTTGGTTAGAACATGCTCATTGTCCATATAGGCAAACTGTTTATATTTAAGTTCAATTGCTTTTTTAATTACACGATTTCGGGTCTCATCCGGGATGTTTCCGCTATCATTTAATGCTTTGGAAGCCGTATTCCTGGAGATCCCCAAAGCATCAGCGATGTCTTGTATCGTGACTTTTTCCTTTGCCATCTAATGCTTCACCTCTAATCCTCAATAGTCATCCATATTCTTCTCTAAGTCAAATGTATAATAGAACGGGACAAATAGCAATCTCTGTTTTACAAATGCACAATTACATTTACATTTAGATAGTCGAATTCTATTTTCATAATTGTTCCAGAAGTTTTGTTAATTAGTGTAACAATGATAATCTATTACAGTCATGATATAGAAATATCTATGCGGGTATTAACGATTCAGTGCTGTATATATGCAAATTTAATCCTCTTTAGTTACATTAATGCAAAGATGAAATGATCAAATGCACAAATATTTTTTTACAAAACGTATTGACTAAATCCGTTGAAACCTGATAAATTGTAAATTATCAAATAGGCAATTGTAAATATTGAAAGCCCTTACTGAAAACAATTGTCAACTTCTAGAATGAACGGGGGTATCGTGTTGGATAACATAGCCGACAGCAAAAAGGGCGAAGGAAGGGTACTGAAAGTGAGGACGACAAGCGGTCATAGGTTACAGCAACTCAAAAAAAATTACTTTTTATATATGTTGCTTGCACCAGCCTTAATTTTGACTCTTATCTTCAAGTACATTCCGATGTACGGAGCCATCATTGCGTTTAAGGATTTCAGTCCGATCAAAGGCATCATGGGTAGTGATTGGGTAGGACTGAAGCATTTCGAGAAATTTATAGCTTCACCCAATTTCGATATCATTTTAATGAATACGCTTAAACTCAGCTTTTTGGGATTGATATTCAGTTTCCCGGTGCCCATTTTACTGGCACTCATGCTGAATCAGGTACGCAAAGCTGGCATCAAGAAAAATATTCAATTGTTTCTGTACGCACCCAATTTCATCTCGGTTGTTGTGGTTGTGGGTATGCTGTTCATCTTCCTCTCACCGACAGGGCCAATTAATCAATTAGCCACATGGATTACAGGTCAACCGATCATGTTCATGTCTGAACCGGAATATTTCCGCTGGATCTACATTTTGTCCGATATCTGGACCGGAGCGGGCTGGGCTTCCATCATATACGTCGCGGCTTTGGCCAATGTTGATCCGGAGCTTCACAATGCGGCTAATCTGGATGGAGCGAATCTCCTTCAGCGTATTCGCCACATTGACCTTCCAACGATTCGTCCGATTATGGCCATCGTCTTTATCCTTGCAGCTGGCGGGATTATGTCCATTGGATTTGAGAAGGCCTATCTGATGCAGACGTCCATGAACCTGCCTTCCTCCGAGATTATTGCCACGTATGTCTACAAGGTGGGACTACAGTCTGGAGATTACGCTTATTCTGCGGCAGTTGGATTGTTCAACTCGGTTATCAATGTGATTTTGCTGGTGACGGTGAACCTGATTGTGAAGAAATTGAATGAAGGCGAAGGCCTCTATTAGGAAAGGAGTATTATCCATGGTTGTTAAACACACGGGAATGGATCGGTTGATCCTCACACTCAATGCCATCTTTCTCACCTGTGCTGTACTGGTTGTGGTTGTTCCCCTGATTTATATTGTTATCGCCTCATTCATGGACCCCACGGTGTTACTGAATCGTGGACTGTCCTTTAATGTATCGGACTGGAGTCTGGACGGATATCAGATGATTTTGTCCAATCCAGCCATGATCCGGGGGTTTGCAAATGCGGTATTGTACTCGGTTTCCTTTGCATTGATCACCGTGACCGTATCCATATTTGCAGGTTATGCATTGTCGGATGATAGGCTCGCGGGACGTGGATTTTTCATGATTATCTTTATCATTACCATGTTCTTCGGCGGGGGATTAATCCCTACTTATCTACTCATACGTAATCTCGGCATGCTGGATACGGTGTGGGCGATCATCATCCCTGGAGCCGTTAACGTCTGGAACATCATTCTCTCCAGAACCTTTTTCAAAGGAGTCCCTCGAGAACTGAAAGAAGCTGCAAACGTGGATGGCGCCTCTGAGATGAAGATTTTCTTCCAGATCGTCATTCCGTTGTCGAAACCGATCATTTTTGTACTCGCACTTTATGCGTTCGTTGGGCAATGGAATTCCTATTTTGATGCAATGATCTATCTCGATAATCCGAACCTGCATCCGTTACAGCTCGTTCTGCGTTCCATTTTGATTCAGAATCAGGCTGCACCGGGCATGATCAGTGATCAGCTCGCGATGGCAGAACTGAAACGGCTCTCCGAGATGATTAAATACTCAGCGATTGTCATTTCGAGTCTGCCACTCATCATCATGTATCCGTTCTTCCAGAAGTATTTCGAAAAAGGTGTCATGGTCGGTTCCCTCAAATAGTGAACAGCCTGCGATACAGTAAGTTGATCCAATCCAACTCATGGAGGTCATTATTATGAATAAAGTAAACAAGTCCAGAAAAGCCGTTACAACGGCGTCCATTTCCATGTTATCTGCAATGCTCTTTTTAACCGCCTGTGGGGGAGGTGGAGGCGGCGGCGCGGCAAGTGAGGCGCAATCCCCTGATGGCAAGGTGACATTGAATTTTATAACACAGAGCTCTCCGCTGGCTCCCGCTGATCCAAACGACAAGCTGATTAACAAGCGACTCGAAGAGAAAACCAATGTGCATATCAACTGGAAGAACTATACGAGTGATGTGTTTGCAGAAAAAAGAAACCTGGCGGTCGCCAGCGGTGATTTGCCGGATGCCATTTTTGATGCAGGTTACGGGGATTATGATCTCCTGAAACTGGCGAAGGACGGGGCGATCATTCCACTTGAGGACATGATTGAACAACACATGCCCAATCTGAAAAAGGTGCTGGAGGAAGCTCCCGAATACAAGAGCATGATCACGGCTCCAGACGGACATATTTACTCATTCCCATGGATTGAAGAACTCGGAAGTGGCAAACAACGGATTCAGGCAGTGGATAACTTGCCCTGGATTAATGTGGAATGGCTGAACAAGCTTGGACTGAAGATGCCAACGACAACCGAAGAGCTGAAAGAAGTATTGATCGCGTTCAAAACTCAAGATCCAAACGGCAACGGTAAGGCCGACGAAATTCCGTTATCTTTCATTAACAAACCGGGCGGAGAAGATCTGACATTTCTCTTTGCGGCATTTGGACTCGGAGAGAACTGGGATCATACCGTGGTAACCAATGATGGGAAAGTGGTCTTCACGGCAGCTGATGAAGGCTACAAGGAAGCGGTTAAATACATTCATGAGCTGGTTAAAGAAGGGCTGATCGATGTCGAATCGTACCAGCAGGATTGGAACACGTATCTTGCGAAAGGCAAGGATAATAAGTACGGCATGTACTTCACATGGGATAAGGCTAACATTACAGGCATGAATGATACGTACGATGTTCTGCCTCCGGTTGCCGGGCCTAACGGAGAGGTCAATGTCACAAGAACAAACGGGATTGGGCTTGATCGTGGTCGCATGGTCATTACCAGCAGCAATAAAAACCTGGAATCCACAGCGAAGTGGGTAGACCAACTGTACGATCCGCTCCAATCTGTGCAGAACAACTGGGGTACCTATGGAGACGAGAGTCAGCAAAATATTTTTGAATTCGATGAAGCCAAAGGGATGCTGAAACATCTTCCGCTGGAAGGATCTGCACCAGTTGAACTCAGACAAAAAACCAGTATCGCCGGACCATTGGCCATACTCGACAGTTATTATGACAAATACACAACCAAACCGGAAGATGCGGCTTGGCGGATGGAACTTCTCGACAAGGTTATGGTTCCGCATATGAAAGCGGAGAACGTATATCCAAGTGTGTTCTTCTCCATTGATGAACTGGATCGCTTGTCCACGATTGAGACCGATCTCTTCGCCTACGTGTTACGTCTGCGTACAGAATGGTATCAGAACGGGAAAGTAGATCAGGAATGGGATGCTTACTTGAAAGAGCTGGATCGCCTTGGATTGCAAGAATGGCTACAGATTAAACAAGCGGGATATGACCGTAATAACAAATAAAGAAAAGTACGGAGGAGAAACCATAATGTCGACAATTCTTAAACAAGATTACAGAAATGAATACCATTTTTCACCAAAAGAGAAGTGGATGAACGACCCAAACGGCATGGTGTTTTTCAATGGGGAGTATCACTTGTTCTATCAGCATCACCCACATGGAACCACATGGGGCCCCATGCATTGGGGTCATGCAGTGAGCAGGGACCTGATCTCCTGGGAGGAACTTCCGATAGCTATACTCCCCGATGAGAATGGCACTATATTCTCGGGAAGTGCCGTAGTGGATTGGAATAATACGACCGGATTCTTTGAGGGTGAGCCAGGATTGGTTGCTATTTTCACCCATCATCTTGAAGTTAAAAACCAAGATGCCATACAAACCCAGAGTCTGGCGTATAGCAAAGACAGCGGCAGAACCTGGACTAAGTACGAGGGTAATCCGGTATTAAAACATGAGTCCTTTGTTGATTTCCGTGATCCCAAAGTGTTCTGGCATGAGCAGAGCAAGGAGTGGGTTATGATTATCGCTTGTGGTCAAACGGTATGTCTGTATCGTTCTCCCAATCTGAAGGATTGGACGCTAGGAAGTGAATTTGGCGCCGGCATTGGTTCACACGATGGCGTATGGGAATGCCCCGACCTGTTCCCGCTTGCAGTGGATGGAGATTCAGGGCAGGAGAAATGGGTGATGCTCGTTAGCATCGGTGCAGATCCTGCTTTTATTGAAGGCTCCAGAACACAATATTTCACCGGAGATTTTGATGGAACTACATTTGTCCCAGACGAGGCATCCCAGACGATTCGCTGGATTGATTATGGTCGGGATAACTACGCAGGAGTTAGTTGGTCTGACGTTCCTGAGGAAGATGGAAGACGCCTCATTATCGGCTGGATGAGCAACTGGATGTATGCCAACCAGACGCCAACCAATGATTACCGTGGAGCAATGACCATTGCCCGAGAGTTGACACTGGAGACAAGAGCGGGAGAAGTTATATTGATTCAACGTCCTGCACGTGAACTTGAGCAAGCCCGTACGCCAGTATTGTCCCTACAGGATGCTTCGATTCAGCAAGTGAGTGAGCAGTTGAACGCATTGCAACTCGTGAACTATGAGATCCATGCAGAGTGGACTCCAAATCAGTCGTTCCATTTTGCACTAAGAAGCGGCGCAGATCACGAAACGGTCGTTGGTGTAGACTCGATCCGAAGTGAAGTGTACGTTGATCGTAGTCGATCGGGCATCGGCAATTTTCATGAACTTTTCCTGAGCCGTCATACAGCTGAGTTAAAAGAAGTGAACGGAAATCAAAGTTTGCGTATCTTTGTAGATCATTCATCTGTGGAGGTATTTGCAAATGATGGTCAGGCGGTTATCACGGATCTGATCTATCCGGATGCGGATTGCCAAGGCATCTCTGCTCATGCCGAAAATACAGATCTGGTCTTCTCTTCACTTCATATCTATGAGATATCATCAACCAAGGCTAAAGGTTAATTGAATGAAGGAAAGGAGCCCAAAACGATGCGTATTGGAGCGATAGAAGCGGGCGGAACGAAGTTTGTATGTGGTGTAGGTAATGAGCATGGACAGATTGAAGATCGGATCAGCTTTCCAACAGAACATCCGGAGACTACCCTTGCCAAGGTGATCGACTATTTCAGGGATAAAGATGTGGAAGCCCTGGGGATCGGCTCCTTTGGTCCGATTGATCTGCAACCGGATAGTCCCACCTATGGTTATATTACGACCACACCTAAGCCTGGGTGGGAAAACTGTAATGTGGTTGGAACCTTGAAGCATGAATTTCCAGTTCCTTTTGGATGGGATACGGATGTGAATGCTGCCGCGCTCGGTGAAGTGACGTGGGGAGCAGCGCAAGGGCTGGATAACTGTGTATATTACACGATTGGCACAGGTGTTGGTGTTGGACTTGTGGCAGGGGGCAAACGAGTACACGGGTTGTTACATCCCGAGGGTGGGCATATTCGGACAAGACGCCATCCAGACGATCACTTTGCCGGATTATGCCCATATCATGGCGATTGCTTGGAGGGAATGGCAGCAGGTCCAGCCATTGAAGCTCGTTGGCAGATCCCTGGCAGTGAACTGCCGGCAGATCATCCGGCGTGGGAGATCGAATCCTTTTACATTGCGGAGTCGATTACCACGGCCATCCTACTTCATTCGCCGCAGAAGATCATCTTGGGCGGTGGTGTGATGCAGCAAGATCATCTGTTTCCTATGATCCGGGAGCAGGTAGTGCGGAATCTCAATGGTTATGTAAATGTTGCCCCAATCACGCAACATATCGACCAATATATTGTGCAGCCCGGATTGAGCCAGCATGCAGGCCTATGTGGTGCGTTAGCATTGGGTCTGGAAGCATTACAACATGCGGCACAAGCTTCACATGTTTCATAGTTTTCTATAATAATCTACATCCCAGAAGGGATGGCTGCGGGTTCGCTTATTTGTATAGGCAAGACTGCACCGTCCTTTTTGGGCTTTTTTTATTTTTTGAGGAGTTCAATAGGTTTGAAAAATATAGTGCGTTCTAAAATCCGATGTTGCTCAAGTGAGTTGCCAAAGGTATGATTTTTAGTGTTCTATAGTGCGATAAGACATTCAAAAATTAACGTGTCTCTAATGGAAAGGAATTCAACAAATGAACCCAATAACAATGCGTCAAGCTGTACAGGCAGACCAAGAGCAACTCGCTGATTTGCGAGCCTTGGTATTATACGATGATCTAACCAGACTGGGAAGGTACGATGATGTGAAGGTGCGTGAACGTTTCCGGAATACATTCAATCCTGCCCAGACACAGATTATTGAAGTGGAGGGTTCAATGGTAGGTTGTGTAGCGTTAAAGCCCAAGGCTGAGGCATATCTATTGGAACATTTCTACATACATCCCGATTATCAAGGCCAGAGAATAGGAACTCAGGTACTGAACATGCTGCTGGAACAGGATGAAGTTCAGGGGAAACGTGTTATTTTAAATGTTCTGCAGGGAAGCCCTGCTCGTCGATTGTATGAACGATTTGGATTTGTGTTGGATAGTGAAGACGAGGTTGATGTGTTTATGTCGGTCCAAGTGCCGGAATAGTATGATTACCATACGTAATCAAGTTCACTTCATATTTACACGTTAATGGAGAGTATAGAAAAAAATATTAAGAAGCGAAGAGTTGGCTTTTATCTCACAATTACCTATGTCGGGATACCGATCCCACATGTTTGGAAAGTGGGGATAGATGTTGTATCATGGCATGTTTGAAGTAAACTGCTATCGTTGTCAGACGTCAAAAGCGTCGTTCCAATAAAAAGGGACGGCGCTTTTAGTTGTTATTAACTGCTTGTAATACAAACTTTATTGGATGGCTTATGTAGTAGAGTATCGAGGTCACCATTCAAATCTTTCAGATTCGGGAGAAATGAAGCAGCGATCGAACAGATGAAAGGAAGAAGACCTAAAGACAGAAAGAGGAAGGGAAGGCCATAGACTTCTGCAACCGCTGCACCTGCAAAAGCGCCAACGGGTTGTAATCCTCCACCAATCAGAAAACGGATCGAATTAACCCGGCCTTGTAGAGAACTGGGCACAAGCGTACCATGTAACGAAGAGCTTAGAGAACCGAAGAAAGGTCCGGCTGCTCCTGCAGCACATAAGGCAATAAGTGCAAATGGGTAACTCGGAAATAGTCCCAACAAAGCGTTGAAAAGCCCAATCACAGCTAAGCTGCATAGCATAACCGTGCGTCGTCTCTTGATTTCACCCATCCACGAGATAATAACTAGTCCTGCTAGTGTGCCAAATGCAGAAGCGGTGGTCAGAGTGCCCATGGCGGCGGCATCCCGGTGCAGCACTTCGCGGACAAAAGGAATCATCATGGTCCAGATGGCTACAGAGGACATATTGCTGATCGAAACCATTACCATAATCGAGAGCATGGCTGGGAATCGCCGATAAAAAGAGAAACCCTCTCCAATATCTCGGATATAAGCTTTGAGGGAGAAAGATGCTTGAGCTGCTGGTTTCTGCATTGTGGGCAGATAGAGCAGTGCGGTGATGGCTGCAATGTAGCAAATAGCGTTGATGCCAAGTGTTGGTAACGCTCCGGATGCAGCCGTTAGAGCTCCGGCAAAGGCAGGTCCCAGCAAAGCAGCGGCATTTCGACAACCATCGATCACTGCGAATGCCCGCAGAAGTTTGTGTTCGCCAGCTACACCTGGTACAGTAGCCATGGCCGTTGGCATGAAGAGGGCGGAGCAGGCTCCGCTGAGTGCTGCGGCGAGAAACAGGTGCCAAAGTTGTAATTGGCTCGCAATACCCATACTCAGTGGCAACAAAAGAGCCAACAGTCGTACTGCAGCCAATCCGGCCATGAACCGTCCACGATGCAGTCTGTCGGACAGCGGTGATCCAAGTAGCCGGAAGACTACCTCAGGAATGCTGAAGCTTAGTGCCATAGCACCCATGGCTAGCTTAGAGGCAGTTAATTCATAAACAAGCCATTCCATGGCCAAAAGACCAAACACATCACCGAGAGAACTAAGAGTAACAGTAGCCAATAAACCGTAGTAACTTCGCTTCAGCATTAAGGTTCCTCCATATGATATAATAGTGCAATTTGTGGAGAAGGAAATGCTTGAACTCAACCTTCAATATAAGCTCCAATCTGCCGTGGAAGGTTGTTTAGAGCTTCCAAGCGCAGGCTATATTCGGTGTTTTTGTAATCATAATGCACGATAATTAGTCCGGCTGCTCGCAAGGCTATTAGATGGTAATGCACCGTGCTCTTGGACAGTCCAACCTCACGGACAATTTCAGTGAAGGTCAGCTGTTTACCAGCCAGTAGTCTTAAGATGAACAGTCTGTTTTCATCGGACAGTGCCCGGGTTAGACGCAGTAACCCAGGGTCTGGTCGTCCCGGTTCTGTTGGAAGAATATCGCAAGAATAATTAGTGAAGATCATCTCGTCAAAGATCACTGAGGTGACAAATGGACGTGCATGATATTGAGGGATGAGGATTATTTTTTTTAGCGTATGGTTGGGATATATCCTCATGCCCTGTGTAGCTTGTTCATAGACCTCTTGGTCATTCGTCCCGTTCAGACTGGAACGTCTCGATTCAGCTTCCAAAAAGAGTCCCTCAATAATTGCCGGATTGATGTGCCCAAAATACTGAGTATCCCATTCTCGTAGCACTTCGGATGTCCGACTGCGCAATTCGGACAGATTGGAGGGGACAGATAACTTAAAGCGAGCGGCGATGTCATACAATTGTCCTGAGGACAACTCTTCAAGCCAATTCAAAAAGCCATTCACCGAACGTTCCCCTGAACAGCTCCATATATATGGCGCAAGGCTGAAATTGTCTGTGGCTTTCATCGTATCTCGCATTTGTTGAAGTTTGGCTGGAGAGAATCGATTCTGTACATCACGAACCCACCGTTTCCCGGCATCCAGGTTAGTATGATTTTGTTTACTCATAAAAGCGCTCAGGGTGCTTACACATTCATAAATTGGCGCAAAATCAACTTCTACTGTGTAGTTCATAAGAGTATAGTTCCTTTCTGGATTAGTTCTATATTTATAGAACAAGTAATTAGTTTTATATTATACGAACCTATTTGTTGTTTCAACATAAATTTTCCATGTTCGTACCAAATATCCTCATTCCACAAAACCCATTCATTTAATTCTTGAATGGGTCTATTGAACTTTTCTATTATACTTTCTGATGACGTTACCCTAATATGGATAATAACCTACTTTTTATATAGGAATTATATAGTATGGAGAATGCCAAGATGCCACAATGGAAGCGAAATCTGTATATTCTGTGGTTCGGCCTGTTTTTCAATCATATGGCGTACTCGCTGTCCGTCCCGTTCTTTCCTATATTCCTGCAAAATGATCTTGGTATACAGAGCGGTCTGGAAGCTTGGTCCGGTATTTCGATCTCCATCAGCTTTCTGATCAGTGGATTATGCGCACCCTTCTGGGGATCACTGGCTGATAAATATGGTAGCAAACTGATGCTAGTCCGTTCCGGAGTGGGGCTAGGCATTGCACATCTGGCTAACTTCTTTGTGTATGATCCGTATACGTTTATCGCGGTGAGGGTCTTTCAGGGACTCATGGCTGGTTTTCATCCCGCCTCGATTACACTGATTGGCACCAATACTCCGGAGAAACAGGTGGGTTATGCACTTGGCGTGATCTCCACGGCCAGCGCTGCGGGTGGGATTCTTGGTCCTCTTGCCGGTGGTGTGTTGAGTCACTGGATCGGACTGCGGGGATGTTTCATTGCATCCGCTGTCATTACGTTACTCGCGGCACTGATGGTCCTCGGTGTTAAGGAGTCACGACAAGCTCGTACGATAGTACCAACAAGGATCATAGGGGATTTGAAAAGAGCGGCTTCCACGCCGGGTTTGATTCGAATCTACAGTTTGATTCTCCTAGTCTCGACCTCCGTGCTCATCATCGAACCGGTGCTGACGCTCTATGTGGTCCAGATTGGTGGAGATGTTGGCAGTGCAACACTTAGTGCAGGGATTGTCTTCTCGGCGATTGGTGTGGCAACGGTCATTATGGGGCCGCGATGGGGGAAGATTGGTGGAAGGATCGGATACGAGAAAACCCTGTTTATTGGTCTGATTGGCGGCGGAATTGGCAGTCTGCTGCAAATGACAGCAAATAATCTGATTTATTTTGGCAGCCTGCGATTTGTTTATGGTTTGTTCTTTGCCGCAGTCTATCCCGCGCTTAATGCGCTGATCATCAAGTATGCTGATCACGATTTTCGTGGGAGGGCTGTCAGTTTGAGCCAGACGGCGAGTCAGTTCGGTATTGTACTTGGACCGTTAATCGGTGGTTTTCTCGGTGGATGGATCGGCATTCCGTTTATTTTTCTCTTCACAGGCATTGTATTACTTGGAGCGGCTTGGGCAGTGTCATCACCACAACATAGGGAGGAATATATATGTCGCAACGACAATTGAAGTTGGGAGCTAATCTGAACGGAGTGGGTAACAGCATTTCCTTTTGGCGTCACCCGGATATTCCCATTAACGCGAGCGTTAGTCTGGAGTTCTACAAGAAGCAGGTGCGTATCGCGGAAAAAGGGAAGTTTGATCTGCTCTTTATTGCAGATGGTCTCTTTATCAACGAGAAGTCCAATCCTCATTTTCTCAATCGCTTCGAACCTTTGACGCTTCTGTCCGCACTCGCCGGGGTAACTTCCCACATCGGGCTGGTTGCTACATTATCTACTTCCTATAGTGAACCCTTCACGGTTGCGCGGCAATTTGCCTCGTTGGATCAATTAAGCGGTGGGAGAGCCGGATGGAATGTGGTTACTTCACCTCTGGAAGGTTCGGCACTGAACTTTGGCAAAGGCGAACATCCGAACCATGCGCTACGCTACGAAATTGCGGAAGAACATCTGAATGTGGTCAAAGGACTTTGGGATTCCTGGGAGGACGATGCCTTTGTCGGAGACAAAGAGCAGGGCGTATTCTTCGATCCTGCCAAGTTACATACGCTGAATCACAAGGGAGCGTACTTCTCGGTACAGGGTCCGCTTAATGTGGGGCGTTCGAAGCAGGGTCATCCGGTCATTTTCCAAGCGGGCTCATCTGAATCTGGTAAAGATCTGGCCGCCCGATCGGCAGATGCCGTCTACACGGGACATGAGACACTGGAGGAAGCAAAGGAGTTCTACCACGATGTGAAAGCAAGAGCGGTGGCTTATGGACGCAAGGCAGAGGATATCCTGATCTTCCCGGGCATCGGCCCCATTGTGGGTAGAACAGCTGAAGAGGCGGAGCAGAAGTATCAGGAAATTGCCGAACTGGTGAGTATTGATCAGGCGTTGAACTATCTGGGGAGGTACTTCGATCATTATGACTTCTCCCAGCACGCGCTGGACGAACCTTTCCCCAAGATTGGGGAGATTGGCAGCAATAGCTTCCGCAGTACAACAGACAAGATCAAGCAGCAGGCGCGAGAACAAGGGCTGACCCTGCGCCAAGTGGCATTGCTGGCATCTACCCCACGTACATCGTTCATTGGTACACCGGATCAGATTGTAGATCGGATTCAGGAATGGTTTGAAGGCGAAGCGGCAGACGGATTCAATGTTCGTACCGTGGTACCCAATGGCTTGGAAGATTTCGTAGAGCTAGTTGTTCCAGTTCTGCAAGAACGGGGACTGTTCCGTACGGAGTATGAACATGAGACGCTACGGGAGAATCTGGGTCTTAAGATCCCGCGTAATCGATATACATTAGAGCGTGTGAGATAGAGAAGCTAGAGCAGTAATGACGTTAATATAACGTTGTTGCGGCTCTTTTTTGATGGTTTCTTTTTCGGAGAGTACTGCTATTATAAAATGATAAAGAAAATGATACACAAGTTGCAATTCCAGACGAGTCACAGGAGGAGATTGGGATGATTAGAGGGTTAACGAATGCGGGACTGGGCAATATCGAGTCTGATGAACAATATATCATAGATGCGGCCAAGCACGGATTCGGATCTGTAGATTTGAATCCGCTCTCATTGATTGAAACGTATGGCAAAGAACAGGCACAACATCTGCTGGAAAGCAATAAGGTGATCATCGGTTCATCGGGTCTGACGGTAGAGTGGCGGACGACAGATGAGCAATTTCGTGAGGGGTTGCAATCTTTGGTCGCTATGGCAGAAGCTTCTGCTTCGCTGGACTGTTACAGCTGTTGCACGTATATTTTACCCTCAACGGATCAACCGGCAGCGCAATTTATGGCAGCGGCTACGAAACGCTTGAGACTCTGCGCAGATATCTTGGATGCTTACGGGATTAAGTTGGGTCTGGAGTTTGTGGGATGCCACCATTTGCGCACGCAATGGAAAAATCCATTTATCTGGCGTGTGGAGGATACGCTGGACTGGATCGAGACCATCCATGCGCCAAATGTTGGCCTGCTCGTAGATTCCTATCACTGGCATACCAATGGTTTACCGATGGAAGATCTGTTGAAGTTGAAGAAAGAGCAGATTGTTCATGTGCATATCAACGATGCCTATGATTTGCCGATCGAGGAATTACTGGATTATGAGCGTTTGTATCCCGGCGAAGGGGTCATTGATCTGGGTGGATTTCTGAGAAATCTGCAGGCGATTGGCTACAATGGTGTGGTGGCTCAGGAAGTACTGGCCCCGGCATCGAATCTTGGTACGAATGAACTATTTGCCAAGTCGAAGGCTGGATTCGATCAGGTGTTTGCCACACTTTAGTGTTAACAACTTCTGTTATCAGTGCACAAGCCATTCATATGTGTGCTGAATGACTTTTTGTTACTTTTGTAGGGGTGACAGAAATTTATGGATAGTAAAAATTACCTAGGACTGCTAGACTTGCATTATTAGTAATTTAGTACATATAAGGAGGATATAATGAAAAATTTTTTAAAGGTTTGGTTAGTCTTAGTTCTAATTATTCTCAATGTAGCACCATCGTACACCCATGCAGCAACCTCTACTAATAAAATTCCAAAACTCCAAAAAATCAGCTCATCGTCGGGTACTCAAGTGCTAACAGAAGAAGGAATTTTGATATCATGGGGTGGTTTTGGTAGTGACGAAGGTAGCAAGACGAACTATGCACAATACGTGTTACAAGGAATTAGTCATATTGTAGACGTTTCTGTAGTGTACGGAGCGGCTATTGTGGTGACCCAGGACGGAACGGTATGGAAAGGAAGGGGAGTCGGGGAACTAACAGAGTATACTAAGGTGTATTCAGGAGATAAAACTCACTTCAGTGAAGATGAGAAGATTGTGCAAGTGGAGGCTAATCAAAATTATATCTATGCATTACGAAAAGATGGGCAGGTTCTGGCCTGGAAAAATTCGTATTCTGAACCAGCGTTACCCACGCTTATCCCTGGACTAGATCAGGTTAAAGATATCTTCGGGTCGTATTTCATTCGACAAGACGGTACGGTGTGGCATGTTATGCCTGGAACTTCTGTAGCAAGACAATACATAACAATAACGGATGTCAAAAAGGTAGATCAGTATGGATCTGTGTTCCTTAAAGAAGATGGCACTGTATGGACCAAGAGCGGGGACTCTGCTGTACAAATACAGCAGCTACCCAAAATTATGGACATCTCGAATTCATCTGATGCGAGTTTTGCTTTGGATGAATCTGGAAATATGTATGGTTGGGGGGACAATCGAACAGGTACATTAGGAGATGGGACAGCCAATCAAGCCACGGTTCCCAAGATTATCCTCAAGAATGTACGTTTGGTAAGTGAAGCAGACGGTGGACACATGGTTGTTCAAAAAGAGGATCTAAGTGTATGGGCTTGGGGATTTAATTATAGAGGTGGCCTTGGAATGGAGCTGCCCAACAAAAAGAAGAACTCACCTATCCCTGTTAAGGTTCCATTTCAGTGGCCAACTCTCAATGTATGGGATCAAAGCGTTCGTTTGAATTTAAATGGTAAAAATCTCTACTTTACGTCGAACAAACCTTATCTAACGATAAAACAGGAAGTTATGATCCCGTCGCTCGCTTTTGCCAAACAAGCAAAATGGGCTGCTTCTATCTCCAACGGTAAATTAAACATGAACGATTCTACCCATTCGTTATCTGTGACCAAAAGCAGTATGGTCGATGGCAAAGGGAATGTCCTTTCGTCAAATACCTCAGCGCAGTTCCAAAATGGGGAAGTCTATGTCCCCCTAAGAGTACTTTCTGAAGCATTCAATCTAACATTCAATTACTACTCATTCGATAGATCATATGGGATATATACTGCAAATTTTACTCAAAAGGATAATCTGGATGACTACGGTAAACTAATTAGAACAAAAGCTTTGCCTGCTAAAGCGTCAAAATATCCTTATGTTCTCGCGGGTATCCCTAATCAGTATTACGAGAAAGAATTTCCTAAGGCGAATTCTCTCAAAGGTTTGTCTTTGAATGCATCGCAGCTCTACCGGTCAAAAGCTGTGGGACTTCCCATTGAGTTAACCAGTGATGACTTTGGGCGTTATGCCAATCATATTTCAAAGTACTATGAGCTATTGCTGAATACAGATTACCGCACCATCAATATGAATTGGGCACCAGCATTGGAAAGCCATGCTGGTGGTTCTACCAGCAAGATGGGTGATAAGACAGCCAGAGAGCTTCAGATGGAAGGGTATGTGAAATGGATTAAGAACAAGAAAGTGATTATTCAGGGAGATGTTCGTCCTGAACCAAGTATGGTGACATATCGTAATGGGGTATTGTATATGCGTACCTACATTCAGTATGAGATTGTGCATGCCAATGCACCGAATGATTTGAAGCTTCGTAAGGATCGTGTTGTACAACTCATTTCTGCTCCTAAAGACAAGAAAATTTTAGGTAGCTATGCGATGTATATAGATGTTCCTTTAACTTCGGACCCTGTATTTAGCAATGGGAGTGTATGGGGCTCTTGGTCGAGTGGCTTGAAAGTGGACACGAGGTATAACGACATTATAAAAACGCCTTGGGAGAGTGTGTTCACGTTAACTATGTCTCCTGATTGATGAAGCATTAATTTCTAAGATTCTACAAGTACCTACGGACCCAGGACAACATTATCTTGGATGTTTCGTAGGTATTTCTCAATAACAGATACAAGTGGGAATCGCAAAGTTAACGGCTAAGGTAAGTGATAGGTGATTTATAGTTTCCAAGGGAGGTGTGGGAACTTAGATTGGAAACCCTGTTGGTTTTCTTTTCTCACATATATCCAAGGTGGTGGGACAGGGGTGCCTAGTGCTTTATACAAGATCGTTCCTTCATCGCTTACGGAATATACTTCGATACTATTCTGTATATCCTCCCACTTAACCTTACCTTGGTAAGACAGTGTCTGCCCTTGAACGACAACATGAGGTGCATCTGAAATGACTCTCTGCGTTATGTTGAGAACTCCAACCTTTTCTGAGGACAACATCACCCATTCACTTATGAAAAGTATGATAATCAAAATGACTATGCTCACAATCCATCGCTTTTTTCTCATTTTGTGACCTCCACTACCTAGGGATCATTCCCTCATAGAGCAGTAAGATATTGTACGTTTAACCATAGCGTAATATCCTTTCCTTTTCCATGATAATGTACCATTAATCCACGAGCAAAACTCGAAATGGCTGACAAATGATGAAGGCCATTATGCGAAGGGATTTCTGATCTTATTACTTGTCTCAATCTTTTTGATAAGCATGAAAACTCAGTATCAATAACTAGGTATAATAGAGTGGAGTAATTTTGTTGTTGTAACTTTAACATTGCCGTTGGTTTCCTGTTTTTGTATGGGAACCCAGCGGCAATGTTATTTTAGGAAAGCAAAACGTGTATGTATTGTGTAATAGTATGGATTAATCCTTAAAAGGCACCCAAAGAGTTGAGGAATTTTAGAAAAATAGAATTCTATTTTCTGAAATTCCTTTATATGGACCCTATATTTGGTTTTAATTAACTTAGAAGTAAACAACAAAACAATGGTGGTGAGCAAATGACGAAGAATATATTGAGTGAAAAGTTAAAACAGTATCGTGAACAAAAAGAAATCACACAACAGGAACTTGCAGAGTTATTAGATGTTAGCGATAAATCCATCTCAAAATGGGAATTAGGAAATGGTTATCCAAGCAAAAAAAACATGATGAAAATTGCTGATCTACTCGATGTTTCTTTGGAGGTTATGTTAATTGAGGAGAAGCAAGAGGAAAAAAAATTCAAAAAAAGTTTGAAATATGAATTAATTAGTTACTGCATTATATTTGCCGTGACAATATTGATTAAAGGGTGGAGAGAGCAAGAGCGCTATCAAGATTTGTGGAGTGAGAATTTAAGTGAAGTGGTTAAATTAGTATTTATTACGTTCGGGCAAAACATATTTACTGCGTTAATTCCATCTATGATAATTGGTTTAGTTTTTTATTTTTATATCATTCCACGACAGGAAGTTGATTGAATGGATTGATGTTGAAAATGTAAGTGTAGTTGCAATCAATTGAGTAAAAGCAAGAGCTATCCGGGATAGGGGTGGCCTTGCTTTTATTTAAGGTTTAAATTAAGTAAGACAAGTAAATTGGGGTAAGTGGTTCTATATAATCCTTTGTAAACCAGAACAATCGACGGTTGGTACGCTCAAGGAGAAGGAGGCAACTTTTTTTTACCGTATCCCCAGATGGGATGATAAGGAACTGGAGCGTTTCACCACCATGTTAAGGCAGTTTAACGGTTTGGATGATGAAACGGTGGGGGCTTATAGAATGAACAAAACGGAGCGGCAGCTTGCGATTACGCTTGAATTGCAGCGAAGAAAGATGTTACGAGCAGAAGATTTAGCAGCTCAATTTGAGACAAGTGTACGTACGATATATCGAGATATTCAGGCATTAAGCGAAGCTGGCGTTCCGATCATGGGTGCTCCGGGTCATGGGTATTCTCTCATGGAAGGATATTTTCTGCCCCCGGTAAGCTTCACCGCAGAAGAAGCCGTATCCCTGCTCATGGGAGCTGATTTTATCGAACAGAGAATGGATACAGCATACGCGATGGAGGCTAAGTCGGCTCAACGAAAAATTGAAGCAATCTTACCAGAATCCGTTCGTAATGAATCCACACGTGTTCGGGAAACGATGCGACTGCTTCATACGGTTGAACCTTTAACCCGAGCGCGGGTGAAAACATACCTCAACCAGATACGTAGTGCCATTCTGGATCAACGTAAAATCAGCTTTATGTATCTGAAAAAAATGCCAGGAACGGATGGAAATCGGTATAACATGCGAGAGGTTTCACCCTATGGCCTCTCACTTGTTCAGGAGAATTGGATGTTAATTGCACGTTGTGATATGCGACAAGACATTCGTCATTTTCGTTTGTCACGCATGACTGAACTTTCCGTGCTGGAGGATCAATTCCTTTTGCCACCGGATTTTGATCTAAACAGTTATCGACCTCCTGACGACCGTAACGAACAGGTAATAATTAAGGCGAAACCCGAAATTGCTGACAAAATTATGGAGGCACTTCATTTTTATATGGATGCATTTGAGGAGCGAGAGGAAGGTATCATTTTTCAATTTCGTGTCCGCTATCCGGAGGAAATATTGCATTATTTACTTGGCTGGGGTGGAGATATCGAGGTCTTGGAGCCGGAGTCTTTACGCTTCCGAATGCAGGAGGTAGCCAAAAACATCTTAAAACACTACTGACATACACCTGTCAGTAGTGTTTTTTTATACTTTGATATATCACAGATCAAGAGGAGTGGGTTGAAGGATGAGAAGTACAACGGAAGTATTGAAATCATTTGAAACGGCAGTAGAACGATATTTGGCAGAACTGAACAAATTGGATATGGGTAGCTTACTTAAAAAACAAAGTGAAGAGGAATGGTCCATTGGACAGATGTATGTACATTTGATTCAATCAGCGCTTTTCATGCATTTGCATAATATTGAGCAGTGTTTGAGCAGCGGGGATTCAACATTAAACTTGGGTGAGGAAAAAACAGAACTGGGTAGGCAAGTGTTTGAATTAGGACAATTCCCTCCCGTGCCTGTTAAAGTCCCTGCTTCCCCGCAGTACACCCCGCAACCACCCGAGAGTATGGGATCCTTGATCGATGGGCTTCACGAGGTAGTGGATCGGATGAGAAGCACGGCATCTGTTTTACACCAAGCGTCCGTAAACAACAAAATACGTCATCCAAGGCTTGGCGCTCTAAATGCTCAGGAGTGGTTTTTGTTGATAGAGATGCACTACAGACATCATTTTTTGCAATTGGATCGATTGAAATCGAATCTGGAAATGTAAACGAGAGAAGGGAATGAGATGTATCCATGAAACCAAATCAGGACAGCAGATATTGGATTGGTGTTGTATCTGCTTCTCATGTGAATGTAGCCGTAGAGGGAGGGTTTGCGCAGTTGTGCCATGGCAAGTCAGCGCTGTTGCGACAGATGTCCGCGGGTGATTGGCTGATATACTATTCTCCACGCACAGACAAATCAACAGGCAAGCCACTTCAGGCTTTTACCGCTATTGGTCATATTATCGACGACAGGATATACCAATATCAGATGTCGGAATCCTTTGTACCCTTTCGCCGAGATCTTCGTTATCTTCCGTGTCGAGATGTAAAGATTGCAACGTTGTTAGACCAGCTTAGTTTTACACGCGAGAATCGCAATTGGGGGTTTCCATTTCGTAAAGGTCACTTTGAGATTGGGGCTGAAGACTTCATGATGATAGCTTCATCCATGTTGGAAGATGAGACACAGTCACTACTGGATATTAGCTTAAGCCATAAATGTTAACCAAAGCAAAAGGCCCATAGATTGTCTATGGACCTTTTTGCTTTATGCATAATCATAAAAAGCTCTGACGATCATTACGGATGTGTGAGACATCCATGAGTAACCGTTGTGTACATGTTATAAATAGTCGGTTTGACATCAACAGACCAATAGTGAGTGAGCGTAGGAGAATTTAAGAGTGCACGACGAGCCGCTAATCATACGGCTTTTTTTGATTTTCAATTGAAGAACCATAACTCTAAAGATGAAACTAAAACCATATCGGGCTTCTTATGGGAATTATCTACGTAAGAACATATTATTTAATATTTCATTACAAAATGTAATAATTTTTTTGGTTGGATATCGTAGATAGTTTTGAATAAAATATGGATTTTGATAATATTTGTGGTAAAATTGAGCAGTGTAAGTAGTAAGTATTTTGTCTTATTCGTATTTGCGATCGTATCATTCTATATCCCGACAGGAAGATCTTTAATTATTATTACACATCGGTTGCTTAAAACAAGTAGAGTGACTCCAATGTATTCTAGCTCTTGTAATAATTTGTCTGGTGTAATGAAAGGGCTGCAGTCTGACTATTATATGCAATCTATTGATGCTGAATTGAAGGCTTCTACATGTATCCAAATGCGTGGAGGTTGCAGGATCACCAAGAAGGATCTAAGTCAACAGGATATTTTGATAGTGGATATGTAAATGGCTGGACCTAAAAAGCAGAATAAAGCGTTAGGAATATATACTGACTAAATAAGAGGAGGGTCTACCTGTGAAGAAAAAAACATTGGTTTCAATCCTCACCATACCACTGGTAGTTGCATCTGTGAGTGGCTACATGTACTTGAATGAACCATCTGTAGTTAGTGCTCAAAGCGATGTTGAAAGCGCAGCACTGAAGGCGACTCAGGGTAAGGTCGATTACATTAAAGAATCGTTTGAAGACGGGTCATACATCGTTCGCTACCGGGACCGTGTGAATTTGACAGAAATCACTGAGGAATACCGTGATAACCAGCTTCATAATAAATTGATTGTTGAAGATGGTGGTAAGAAAATCACTTCGTATGGTCGAGATTTCGAGACAGGGAAATTGGTGGGGAATACCTGGACCATGCCGGACAACATAGCTGTTGAAAATGAGAAGTTGCTACAGATCTCGCTCTTGGAGAATGCAAAAGAAGAATTACGGAGTCAGGATTGGACAGTACTGGAAGCAGCGGGCACACAATCCCGTTCTGCTACACAGAGTAACGAGCATAAAGCTTTTTCGGAGGATAACCTCCACAAGGAAGTTGTAACCATTGATGTAAATACGGGTTTACCGACAAAACGTGTGATTTATCAGAAAGACAAAAACGGTGAAATTGTAACTAGCTCTACCAAGACCGAAGAGTACAAGCACCTGGATTCCATGCCGATGAAGATCCAGAGTTTTGCTCCGGAAGAATCCGTAGAGATTAAAGAAATACCGGCGCCTGTAATTGAAGATAAGGTGCTTGAAGGTTCTTAAGACTTTCTGTTCCATCAACAAGTAGAATTAAATAAGACAGCCAGCCCCCGTACTTGGGAGCTGGCTGTCTTATTTCTTATCCGTAGCCGGAATTAACTTGATGGGATTTCAGATTGTTCTACGAGTTTATCAAACAGTTGTGGGTCCGTCTTTTTAAAGAATTGAAGTTGATCATCAGTTAGTTTGCACATAGTTCCTTTTTGCTGAGTCATTATAAACATTGAAAAGAATAGTTGTTTAGTTGGGGAAAAGGGTTTTAGAATCAGGTCCGTTGCTCTCCATAAATAAGTAATCCCAAATAATTCAAACCAATTAATACGTCTTCTTAAATCACTTTCTTTAATTATAGGCCATCTAACAGGATGGTCTTTGTTGCTATTAAGGTTTAAATTCAAGTGGAAAAGTCAATAAAAGCTCTGTAAGCAACGCTGTACAATCCACTGAAAACCAGTACAATTGATCCTATAAGAACATGAGATAAAGAGAGGTATTTCTCCATGACCGATACAAGTGGGAATCGCAAAGTTGACGGCTATCTAAAGAAACTCAAAACGTGGAAGGAAGAGTCCACAAAGCTGAGGGAGATTATTCGGGATTTTGAACTGACAGAGGATATGAAGTGGATGCATCCTTGTTACATGCTGGATGGGAAAAACATCGTTTTAATCCATGGATTCAAAGAGTACATAGCCATTCTATTTTTCAAAGGTGCTCTGCTGAAGGATACACACGGCATTTTGGTCCAGCAAACGGAGAATGTACAGGCAGAACGCCAGCTTCGCTTCACCAGTCTGGAGCAGATTGTGGAGCAGGAGGCTATGATCAAAGCCTATATCCAGCAAGCGATTGAAGTGGAACAGGCAGGATTGCAGGTGGAAATGAAAAAGACTACCGAATATAGCGTTCCCGAGGAACTTCAGCAGCAATTCGATGAGAATCCTGCCTTCCAGGCCGCATTTGAAGCACTGACACCCGGACGTCAGCGGGCATATCTCTATTATTTCTCACAACCAAAGCAATCCAAAACAAAAGTGTCACGAATCGAGAAGTACATGCAGCCGATCCTGGAGGGCAAAGGATTGAATGATTAATTTATAACTAAATATTTGAGGGGAATTAAGAGTAAAAACGAGTTGAAAGCCTTCCAGATATAATCCGAAAGGCTTTTTGCTGTTTTTGCTAAAAGTATAGATAACAGGAGAGTGTCCCATATGATTCGAACTTACCAATACTACGCAATTTTTAATTTTGCTGAGGATGGAATTAATGTTACATTTCCTGATCTGCCCGGATGTATCACCTGTGGGGATTCAGTTGAAGAAGCATTATTCATGGCGAAAGAAGCACTTGAATTATTTTTGGATGGAGAACCTGTTGAAGATATTCCGCCACCTCAAAGGATAATGCCTGAATTATTGAACCCTAAAGATAAAGCGTATTTAATTGAAGCAAATATCTGAAGCTTCAGCAGAAAGATCGGAATAAATAACTGTGAGTTGTTACAATTAGTGAAAATATTTTCATAATAGATGGGAAAACTTTGAGAATAATGACTATTAACGGGAATGGACTGAATTAAAGCATCATTTCTACAAGAATCGATATCTCGATCAACAATTCGCTGGAGTTGTTATTGCTAGGTCAAATTTCCAATGAGATGGATAGCCAACTTGGTAATGTTATTAGGTAAAAAGATTCAAACCGAATGTATTACTGAATTCATCTCTGAAAGAGAAGTATCGAACTTTGATGTAGATCTTGGAGATAGGGCGGAAGACCCTTTTGAAATATCTAAAATTATTGCTTCTAAGAAAGGTGATGATCATATCAATGAAGAGCATTTACAGCAAGCTCTGAGAAAGATTGTAGAAATATCACGACCTTTTAGAGTAAATCCTTTTAATCGCATAGATTTTGATTTGCAAGATGAGTTAGCTAAGGAGTTTCGAAAGAAAGGTCCAAAAAATCAAATATGAGTGAGAAGCAAAATTATTGTAAAAGTGCTAATAAATAAGTACATCTCTGATCATAGCCCCATCACGTAGAGACAATAAAAAAATTCACTAAGCGGCGACTTTTTCCCTAGAATTCAATCGGGGAGAGGTCGCCAATTTTTTTTGAAGAAACTTCAAAGCAAAATAACTGACTTCGCAACTTGCTCATATTATCTGAATACACCTTTTTGGTTTCAGGTCAGACGCGACAGACTAAGTTTAAACATCGCTGAATCTCTGGGAACATAGGTAATTGTAAAAAAATATCGTAAGAAAGTAGCACATCGTTTCGTTTTTTTGTGAATCTAAAAAAAAAGGGGGGTTGACTTTCTCTTTGGTTCAGGGGGGGCCTTGACAGGCGTATGTTATGATCAAAAAGTTGAAAGTTCTCCTGCATATTTTGAACGAGAATCAGATAACTTTCCAAAAGGAGGTTTATATATGAGCAAAACACAATGCCTTTCCTGCTATTGCAGTTCTGGTTAACATATGCAGACAGAGGTATTTTGTTCTACTTAATTTCTAACATGAGTCAAAAATTTGAAAGACACTGAGGAGTGAAGGTTTTGCAATCAGGTACTATTTCTGAAAATCAAAAAGTTCCAAATGTTAAGGTTTTCCCTATTATGTTTGCATTGATGCTTGCTGGTATCATCGGTACTTTTAATGAAACGGCAATTAATATTGCTATAAGTGATATTATTAATCAGTTCGCGATTACGGAAGCTAAAGTTCAATGGTTAACAAGTGGTTACTTACTTACACTGGGAATTCTAGTTCCTCTTTCTGGACTATTGATACAATGGTTTTCAACACGTCAACTTTTCCTGACATCAGTCAGTATGTCTATCTTAGGATCTGCAATTGGTGCTATGGCAGGAAGTTTTGATATCTTGCTATTAGGGAGGATACTTCAAGCAACTGGAGCAGGGCTATTATTCCCATTGATGCTTAATACGGCTCTTATTATATTCCCAGCCGAGAAACGCGGAAAAGCGATGGGACTAGTCAGTCTTGTGTTCACAGCGGGACCTGCTTTAGGCCCAGCCATCTCAGGTCTTTTAATTGATTATCTAAGCTGGCATTGGATATTCTGGGTATCGTTGATGGCTCTGGTGCTTGCTTTGTTGGCAGGCGTGGCCTTTATGAAAAATGTAGCACCTATAACCAAACCACGTATCGATATATACTCTCTAGTCTTGTCGACAATTGGTTTTGGTGGACTTGTTTATGGTATTAGTAGTGCAGGAGAGGGAGATCATGGTTGGAGTAACCCTGTTGTTATTGTACCCCTGATTGCCGGGGTTATCGCATTAATCCTTTTTGTCATTCGTCAACTGAACATGAAAAAACCTCTAATGAACTTAAGAACTCTACAGAAGCCTATGTTTGCTATAGGTACTTTGCTGGTATTCATATGTATGATGGTTTTCCTATCGTCCATGTTCATTCTTCCCATGTTTATGATTCGTGTTCTTGAATTAAGCGCACTGACGACTGGACTTATTCTTCTACCAGGCAGTGTAATTTCAGCTGTACTTTCTCCTGTCGTAGGGGCACTATTTGACAAATTCGGACCTAAGTTTTTGGTAGTACCTGGTCTTATCATAGTTGCAGTCACTCTATGGTTCTGTTCTAATATTACGGTTGCTTCGTCCATTACTTTGATTATGGTTATGCACACCTGTCTGATTGTCGGAATTCTGATGGTATGGATGCCTGCTCAGACAAATGGTCTGAATCAGCTACCTTCTGATATGTACCCCGATGGTGCGGCTATATTGAACACACTTCAACAAATCGCAGGAGCTATCGGTATTGCAATGGCAGTAAGTATCATGACAACCGGAACCGCAGACTTTATTAAGAGTGTGGCTGATCCTACGGAGCCGGGAAATGCAACATTGGCGTTAACAACTGGTATGCAGAACGCATTATTCTTCACGATGTTTGTAGCCCTTGCCGGACTTGTTCTAGGTGTATTTGTAAGACGAGTGAAAGTCCAGAAGTGGTCTGGAAACTCGGAATAGTCATAATATAGCTCTGCCAGATCAGTGGACTACTATTATGAGACAACTTTACCGAATACTGATTTGATGATGATCTAATAAGTTGAGATACAGATTATCTTTTAAAAGACTAAATTGTACCCTATAAGATAGACACTTTGAAAAAGTCCATCTTGTAGGGTGTTTTTCAAAAGGTTGTAAAAATACCGTTGACCCAATAATCATAGAGGATAACAATATACCAAGCATGATTTCACCCCTGAATTTACCAAACTGAGTTTAGAACATCGTCGACTTCTGTGATTCTTGTGACAGATGGTGTTTGAATTAGATTTCCTTTGACCATGACCATAGAGATGTCTGACAAGGCCTCGATATGTTCCAGTGGATTTTGCTCCATGATAATCAGATCGGCATTTTTTCCGATATCCACCGTCCCTGTAACATCCTCAACACCGAGGATTTTCTCATTGGTTCGAGTCACCATGTCGATGACCTGTTTGTTGTTCAGGTTGGCCTGCCTCATGTAGTGGTCCATCTCTCTCCACATATCATAGTGAGTCACGTAAGGCATGGAGGCATCGGTACCGATCCCAATGGTGATGTCGTTTTCGATCGCTTGTTTTACGCCTTTGAGCATGGAATCGTAGACGAGTCTGGAGTTCTCTTTTACTGTTGCACTTACCTTCGTTACGTTGGTATCCAATGAAGCGGATGGATAGGCGGCTTGCAGGGTGGGGATGAGTGCGGTGTAGCCATTCAGGGCATTGGGATTATTTTTGTACAAATGAATGATTTCATCGTCCATCTCCGAACCATGCTCAATGGTATCGACGCCACCTTGTAACGCAACCCGTACGCCTTCCGTGCTCTCCACATGCGCTGCCACCCGCAAACCAATCTTATGCGCTTCATCGCAGATCGCCGCAACTTCGTCCACCGTCATCTGTAAACGGCCAGCCTCGCCGACCATTTTCGCATCCGTCACACCACCCGTCACACAGATTTTGATCAGATCCACGCCGTGTTTCACATTAATGCGTACATTTTTTCGTGCTTCCCACGGAGAGTCACCAACCAGAGCCAGAAATGGAGCACCGTGCCCACCCGTGACACTTAGGAAAAACCCGGAGACGAGCAGATTGGGCCGACAAAGTCACCGTTGTTAATCTCATCCCGTAGCTGGACATCCGTGTAAAAGAATTCCCCCACACTGCGCATCGTTGTTACACCCGCATGGAGTGCGGTCAGTGCATTGCGTTTCATTCGTTTTTTCAAAACGTTTCTGCCAAACTTCGTGTTCAATATTCGATCATAGCCAAACTGCAACAAGCCTTCACTGACCGAGAGACTGAACGGTTTTCCATCTGCAAAGAGGTGCACGTGGGCATTGATCAGTCCAGGCATAATGTATTTTCCTGAGAGGTCGATGGTTGTATAGTGACTAGGGATATTCAGCTCGTGATCTCGACCGATATCCTGAATGAGACCTTGTTCATTGACAAGAATCGTCATGTTTTTTTGCAGATTGCGGCTTGAGTCGCCGTGGATCAGATTGACATTTTTTAATGCGTAAGCGGTGTTCATGTGTGTTCCTCCTTAGAATGTGGGTGAGGTGAGAGGATAGGTACGATGATGCTTTTTCAATAATGAATAACTAATTCATTTTTAAATCAAAAAAATAGGCTATCATTGATGAGGTTTTTTTGCGTGCAAACCAAGTGAAGTTGATCTGATCTGCACGCTTTGTCTGCACGGCATAAATGATGAGATGGAGCGTTATTCGTTGAGACTCTTCATACCGTACAGTCTGTATACATACAACGCTTCGGAAATTTGCTTCCGGCTGTCCTCACTCATATCCCGCTTCAATAAATCCAGGTTCATATCGATCACATTGTGCGCGAGAATGTTCAACAAGATCAAGTTCTCCTCGGTGCCAATCTCATACCGTTTATATTGGTTCTTGAGATAGGCCTTCTTGGTTTCGATCATCAGTTCAACAAGCTCATTCTTGGCGTTGGTGTAGATGGTGCCTTTATTCTTTTCAAAGATGATCACGATCTGATTCCGGTATTTACGTAGTACATCCACCTGTTCCTGTAACAGCGCCGACTTACGCTCGCTATCCGTTTCCTCGAACAAGGTCTGGTTATCAAAGTGAATCGTCTCCACCAGCACATTTTTCAAATAATCCACCAGATCCGGCGGCACGACGGCGTAGAAGAGTTCTTTCTTGTTCTTAAAATAAGTATAGATGTTGCCCACAGAAATATTGATCTCATTCGCGATATCGCTCATCTTGGCATCCACATAGCCTTTTTCAAAAAAGACCTTGAGAGCCGCGTATTCAATCTCTTTCCTGACTTCGTCTTTCTTGGCTTGCACCATCGGAAACGACTCCTTAATAGTGAATAAATGATTCGTTATTAGGATAGCCCTTTTTGGAGGGGGTTGTCAAATTTTTAAAGATAGCGCTTGCTACGTAGAATAAAATAAACACATTGTAAAGATTGTATAAGCAATCTCAGAGATTGAAAGTGTATATTAAGTGAATAGAAATAGGGTGATTGAACAGCAAAGGTACACTCTTCTATTCAAGAAGCTTAATAGACAGAGCTATTATTAAATTTTTTATTATTCCCTGGTGAAATGTTGTCACGCTAGGTGAGGGTTGGTGTGACCAGCTGAGGAAGGCTGAGTCCGTTTTCCCTATCGGAGAA
>OOCB01000415.1_pt1 | contig 69797 bp, 70 predicted proteins | sample 1671351 | NCBI WGS metagenome assembly OOCB01 (sample SAMN06348148, study PRJEB24527) | human gut metagenome | biome: human gut; feature: ankylosing spondylitis patient; material: feces | host: Homo sapiens | place: China | collected 2015-10 | reverse complement strand
TTTTGATTACATTCAACTACAAAGACGGCACAAAAACCATCACTTTCGATGAAATCGCCGCCAAAGATGCCCCAGAGAGCAATGGTTCGGATTTGGGTTGCTTCGCTCCACCAATATGAAACACCTAGAGACGTAAGTTTCTGGGTGTTTTTCTCTTTTGCAAACCCACATTGTAACCCACTTTTGAAGATTAGAAAGTAAACTGCCATAGGAAAACTGCGCATAATAGCTGGTAAATCACATTTTTATTGAAAACCATCCAAAGGTGAAAGAAGATGTTTGTGAAAAACGACGAACATTTTTTTGCTATACTATACTTGATATATGCATATAAGAGAAAAGGACTTTTGCTGACTTTAAATATAAATCAAGAAGGGGGCGACTGTAATGACGGCTATCGATCTTGCACGGAATATTGTTTTTTACGCAGGAACAAAACATCATCAAATGACGAATTTGAAACTTCAAAAAACATTGTATTACACGCAGGGATATTTTTCTGCAGAGTATGACAGTCCCTTATTTGAAGAACATATTGTAAATTGGGCATATGGTCCGGTTGTTCCAGCGGTATACTATCAATATTGTTCATACGGTGCGTCAGTAATAGTTCCGGAAAAAATCAAATCTGTTCTTGAAGAGTTGACAGAAGAACAAGCCAAAGTGGTCTATAAGGTGATAGATGCTTGCTTGCAATTTAGTGCAGGACAACTAGTGGAAAAGACACATTTAGAAACGCCTTGGAAGAATACTTCTCGAAATCAAGTGATTGAGTTCTCGGACATAAAGAATTTCTTTGAATCAAATGATCCGTTGAAGCTAAAATGATGAGGACTTGGTATGCAGAAGAAAACGTCCGAAGAGCGAATGACGACACTGATTCAAACACTAGATAATATTGTGAAATATGAATATGTTGATGAAACGGACTCGTCTCCAATCAGTGACAATGTAAAGCAATATTGGGAACATCTATGTGGTGTGTATGAAGATCCGGAATTTAGACATTCATATTCTATGTTGTCTAGTCAGTTGCAGGAATACGATCCAGAACAAAGAGATTCCCTTAAAGTATATCTCGACAGGATTGTACTGTTTTCAGAAATGCAAACAGAGCCAGAAGATATACATCGGATAACTAAAGCATTAACAAAGTTATTGGATCATGTCGAGCTTGAATGTATCCGGTTGAATCGAATGAGTCAAATTGAGTATTTAGCAGACGAAGCGCGGAGCGCACAAGAACAGTCTCAGATACTTAACAAACAGACTGAAGAGGCAGTAGGAAAGCTTAATGATCGAGTAACAGATTTTCATGGACAATCAATCACAATCCTAGGAATCTTTTCAGCGGTTGTTATCGGATTCATGGCAGAAATCTCGATGTTTACATCAGGATTTGATAAACTTAGTTATGAAAACCTGTACACGATAACTTTTTATTCAATAGCTGTGGGAATTATAATATTCGACACGCTTTTTATGCTGATTTGCTTTATCGCTAAAATGTCCGGGCATTCAATTGATCGAAAGATTAAGAAGGGTAAGTGGTGGATAACTTCCACTTGGTATAGATACCCGGGAGTTTACTGCTTTAATATTTTAGCGATTATTAGCTTAGCAATGCTCTTATATCTCGATAGGCGATGATACAACATAGGCCGTAGTTTCTATGATGAAACTACGGCCTATGTTTATGCTCTCACCACGGCATTGTAAAGCATCTCCAGGAACTGCACCGCGCTGGGTGCACCGATCAGCGGGTAGCCAGCCAACTGCTGAACGCCTTCGGGATTGAGCGCCCAGGCTTTCTCTGCTGCACGCCGAACGGCACTTTGAATGGCAGACCACTTGCAGCTTCGCTGGTCTGAGATGGGGGTATAGATCTCTTTCTGTACAGCTTCCAGCCGGTCCTCCTGCTCACAGATCAAAGCCACGCAGTCACAGAGAACACGGTAATTCTTTGAGCTCCGGGTGATTCCCAGTGGCCGGAGGATTTGATCCAGCTGGGCAGGGGAGTCTGAAATTTTCACGTTTGGCATAGTTTGCACATCCTTTCTATCCAACTTTAACCGGAAAATGTCAGAATGTGCCGGATAATGCGGAATGCGTCGGAATATGCCGAAATATGCCAAAAGAAAACAGCCCCGAGGAACCATCAGGCTCCCCGGGGCTGCTGCTATGTACTCTTACTTGATCTTCCCCTGCATCTGATCCAGCAGCTCATCGGCGCGGATGGCCTCGGGAGTAAAGCTGTTGTTCTCCCACCATGCCCAGATGGCGGCAGCGGTGGTCAGGCCAGCCGTCACCCACTGCTCCACGCTGGCGCTGTCGATGGGCAGCACCGGCTTGCCTGCTGCACTCAGCAGCTGATTGACGAGGGCCAGTGCCAGCACAACAGTGCGGGCGATGGTCGCGGCGGGGATGGCGGGGGTGTTGTTCCCAGTGATGTGTGCGTTCATATTGTCAGTTCCTTTCTTCAGTCGTGGATGGGTAAAGCGCAGGCTCTCTTGTACAATTCCGTACCGGTGCCGTTGCCGCCCATCACATGATAGGTCTTGTAGAGGTAATTCAGGTTGCGCAGGCCGTCGCGGGTGATGTACCCCAGCTCCATAAAACGGTAGCACTCGGTATAGATGCGGTCGTGCAGCAGGGCCAGCACCGCGTCCCACAGGGCCTTGATCTTGGGGATGGCGGCAAGGATCGCGCCGCCGATCAGAGCACAGAGCCACCCGGCCCAATACTCCGTGATAAACTGCCACATCGGTCTCACCCCTCCTCATCATCTTCCCACGCCTGCTGGATGCGCTGTCCGTTGTGACACACCGCATCCAGAACGGCATCTGCTTGGATATTGGATGCCAGCAGGGCCTTGTCTTGGGTATTCATGTTGTAGTACCCCGTGAACACCTCACCGTCTGCCAGAGGCGCTGCTATGGCGATGCGGTCGATCTTGTGCTCTTCCAGTGTAGCTAGAACCTCTGAGAGCCAGGGTGCGTATGGTGCATCTGAAATCAGACAACTTGCCATCGGTCTCACACCTCCATTACCGGAATACCGTATTCCTCGGCGCACTGCCGCTCAATGCGGCAGCCGCGTGCGTACTCCCAGCCCGGGGCGAAAACCGCCACGTCAGCCTTAGCCAGAAACTCGATGCTGCGTGCCAGATAATCCAGCGGCTTCGCATCGGGGCCAAAGTCCTCAAAGAACGTTTCCAGAGGAACCGCATCGTCACCAAACACGGCCTTTGCCTTCCCGATCACTGCGGCACGCTCCTGGAGCACCTGCTCGTCCGATAGGCCGTTCATAGGCTGGCTGATAAAAAGCTTCTTGCTCATCACTTATGCTCCTCTCACTTTCGTCAGTCCGGCCCGCTGGATGATGCCCGCGTAGTCCTTGTAGGCCACGCTCAGGTCTGCGCCTTTGGCAATGCCGGGAATCTTGCCGCTGCTGGTGTACTGCCACATGCCGAAGGGCCAGCCGGGAGCGGGCTTCTTGGTGCGGTAGGCCGCCAGCCATACGTCGTAGGGCTTGAGGGCCGCGCCACCCATGTAAAGGTTGGTCTGCCCGAAGTTCAGGCCGGTGTACAGCATGGCGTACACGCCCCAGCTCTCCACCACGCTCAGGCAGTGGGCCACGATGTCGGTCAGGGCGGCCTTGCTCAGGGCTTCCTGCAGCTTGTCCTCAATGTCCACGGCAACCGGAAGCTGGAACGTTCTGCCGCCCAGCGCCTGCTTGAACAGGGCCAGCTCCCTGTCTGCCTGCGCCTTGGTGGTGGCCTTGAAGTAGCCGTACACGCCCACCGGCAGCCCTACGCGGGTGCACTCGGCATAGTTGCGGGCAAAGTAGGGGTCGATGTAGGGCTTACTGGGTTTGCCCTCTTTGCTGTTGCCCATGGCCCGGATCATCACGCCGGAGACAAGGCCGCTTGTCCTGACCTTGTCCCAGTCAATGCGTCCCTGCCAGCGGGAAACGTCAAGTATTGTTCTGGGCATTCTGCGCCTCCTTCTCGGCCAGCAGCTCGGTCAGCTCCTTGTACTCGTCATCAGTCAACTTGCTTGCGGCATAGAAAACGTCCAGCTTGGTGCTCATGCCCTCCAGATTGCCGCGTTCGATCATGCGTTTACAGGTACGGTACAACATAGGTTTGTCCTTTCCGGGGCGCTGCCCCATCTTAAAATGTTATCATCCTCTTGGTAGAGGGTTTCACTCAGTGATCCCCAGCTCCAGCAGGGTCAGCCGGTAGGCCTGGTCAACGTTCAGCGCATCGGCATCTGCTTGGGCGCTCTCCACCGTAGCAAGTCGCTCCTCCAGTGTAGGGGTCGGCTTCGGTGCATCGGCAGGGTCTGGCTGCGTGCCTGCCTCCACCACAACGTAAGCCTCCGGCTGGTCGTCCATGCTCCACAGAGCCTCGCCAACGGCAGCCGCTGCATTGTGGGCGTTGATGGCATCCACAACGGCAGAATAGGCATCACATTCTTCCTGCGTGATAACCGGCTTCGGGATTTTTGCTCCGGGTTTGATCTCCATTTGCGTTCACCTCACATCCAACGACCAAATGCAATCCAATGGACTTTTACATTTCCACCAGAGGTGTTAATACGCATGCCGGTTGTACTAACGTCTTCCAAACCAAAATTATAGTTATTAGGATACTGAACATCCAGTGACCCAACAGGTGTATAATTTGTATTAGCAAAAGACACAGGAAAACTCACCCTCCCACTGTAATTGGTTCCCCAGCATATCTGCGTACCATCTGAAAATCTTACCCAATTACTGCCGCTGGCCGCTACCGCTGAAGCACCCGCCGGGCCTTGCGGCCCTTGCGGCCCCCGTGGGCCGGTAGCGCCTGTTGCCCCGGTGGGCCCTTGCCGCCCCTGCGGGCCGGTGGCTCCGGTGGCACCCTCGGGGCCCTGCGCACCGGTATCTCCTTTGTCGCCCTTTGCGCCTTTCAGGCTGGCGATCCAGTCCTCTTCGCTGCCGGTGAACCCCAGCTGAACAGCCAGTGCATAGGCCGACTGACCATCAAAGGTTCCGGCTTCCTTGGCCTGCTTCACGGCATCGGTGGCCGCATTGGCCGCGTTGGTACTGGCTTTCTCTGCCCGGTCAGCATCGTTCTTTGCCGCCCCCGCACTGGTGGATGCCTCACCGGCCTTGGTGACGGCGGTGGAAGCACTCCCCGCAGCGGCGGTGGCCTGCTGGGTGGCAGTGTTTGCCGCAACGGTGGCCGTTTTGGTGGAGGCCGCCACGTCGTTCAGGGCCGTGGTGCGGGCCCGTGCGATGTCCTGCAAGGCGGCGGTGTGCTCCGTCTCCGTGTCCTGCAGGGCCTGCTTGGCGGCGGTCTCACTGGTCTTGGCGCGCTCCTCGCTGGCGGCGGACTTGGTCTCGCTGCTCTTGGCTGCCTCCGCGCTGTCCTTGGCGGCGGCAGCACTGTTGCTGGCGTTCTCCTCCAGCGTGGCGATGCGCTCCTTGGCAGCGGCCAGCAGCTCGTCGGTGGGGATGCCGGTCACACCGTCCCGCACGAGGCCGCAGAGCGCCTCGTCCAGCCGGGTGTCAGTGATCTGGCCCGTAGAGATGCTGGTGGAGCCTGCCGGGCGGGTGATCTCGGCAAGGCAGAGGTCGTAGATCAGCTCGGTGCGGGAGACGGCGGGGGCCGTGGGTGTGCTGGATGCCGTGCCCTGCAACACCTGCAGGCTGGCGGCTCTGGCACCGGCATCATAGCGCATGACGATGCGGTCGATGCGGGGGAGAGACGGGTCGGCCAGCGGCATGGTCAGGGTGTCGGCCTCCCGCTTGGTGATGGAGTAGCCGGTGAATCGGCTGGGGTGCACCCAGCCACGGCCCGCCCCCACGGTGACCTTCAGCCCACCTGCGGCTGTCACCGGGAAGTCCTCAGCTCCGCTAAACACACCCGAGGTGAGGCCCGCAAGGTAGGCCGCCACGTCTGCGGCATCGAAGTCGTAGCCGTTGGCGGGATATAAAACGATTTTGCTCAAAAGATCATCTCCTTAGCTTGCGCCAGACCGGCGTGCCTAGCCGCACGGTGCGGGTGGTGCTGTCGCTCTGGCTTTGGGTGATGACATCGGCCACCCGGACGGTGGCCTTGTAGCCCAGCTCCGGGATGGTGCAAAAGGCCACGTCACCAGGGGAGAGCCCCTCGGCATCAATGGTCAACTCAATGGAGCCGGTACGGAGCTGTTCCAGCAGCTTGTTGGTGCCTCGGGCCATGAGCCGCTCGAGGTAGGCTTGGCTCTTGCTGGTCTCGCCCTTTTCCTCGTCCGGCTGCACGTCCCGGGCATCCACATACAGCTCCCGCCGGTCGGCACCGGTGGCATCGGTCAAGCCCACGGTGACGGTGGCCCGGGCCTCGCCCTCGCCAGCGCCCTGCACGATGGCAACGTTGGCGTAGTCGCTGTCGCCAAAGGCCCACGCAGCCTGCTGCAGGTTGCCCCACTTTGTGCTGAACCTGTTGTTTGGGTCAGCGGTGGGCCGGTAGACCTCGAACAGCAGCTTCTTGTCTGCGTTTTTGCCTGCCAGCCGCACCCGGAAGCCCAGATCACAAGCCGCGCCGATGGTCATCAGGTAGTCCATGATACTGCCGCCGGAGGTCTGTGCAGTGTAGGTGGTGTCAAAGCCCACAAGCGTGCCCAGCTCTAGCTTTGGCCATGGCTGCATTGCGCTGACCAGCCTGCGCATGGCGGCTTCGGCGTTCTCGTTCTTCACGATGGCGGTACCGGCTCGCTTTGTGAAGATCCACGTCCCCGGGAAGCCGGTGACCAACAGATTGCTGTCGGTGTTCTCGTTGCTCCGGTGGCAGATGCGCATGGGCACATCGCTGTCGCTGCGGCGCAGCCAGCGGCCCTCCCGGAGCAGGGACAGGTTCTCCTCGGTGGGGCGCACCTCCAACGTGAACTCGCCCTCGGTGTTGTAGGGCTCGTCCCAGTAAAGGCTTACCCACACCTCCACCCGGCCCAGCCGGGCGAGGGTCAGTTCATCCAAAACATCCAGTGTCACGAGATCACCTCCGGCAGAATACCGCTCACCATGGGATAAAAGCGCACCGTCACCTGCAGGCTGGTCTCGCCGCTGTCGGCGGTGGCCTTGAGCAAGTTGTCCCCCGGAGCCAGCTCCAGCAGGTCAGAATCTTCATCCAGCAAAGAAAAGATGTTCTCCTCCGTGCCATCCTCTGTCCGCTTGACTGCCAGCTTGTCGGTGGTGGTGCGGTAGATCTCGATGACCTGCCCGGGGGTCAGGGTGGTCAGGATGCGGATGCTCTGGCCCGTGACGATGTTCAGCACGGTGGGGTTGACCACAGCGCCGTCGCTCTTGAGGGTGGCCGTGAAGGGCACTGCCAGCGCCCCGGGGTTATAGGCATTCAGCCAGCCGATGGAGGTGCGCACGCCGAAACGGTGGGGTGTGCTGTAATTGATGGGTAGCCTGAAGCTGGGCACAAAGCCGTTGATGCAGAAGCTCTGAGCCTGCAAGTTGTACCAGAAGGGCTTGGGGCAGAAGAGCATGAAATCCAGCACCGGGTAGGGGTGGATGCTCTTCGTGTAGGGGGTCTTGGAAAGCACAAAACGGCAGAAGAATTTATCCACAAGATACATTGTGCCGCTGGTGAAATAGGGCAGCTTTTCCAGCAGTAATTCCGCATCCGCATCGCCGTGGGAGCTGTGGCAGTGGATGATGAGCTCACGGCTCACCCCGGCCACGCTCTGGCGCTCCACGCTCACGCCCACCTGGTTCACGCCCTGTGCGGTCTGCACGTCCACGTCTACGCCATTGATGGGGTCGAGGGAGTAGGGCGTGCCGTAAGCCCACCCGATGTCGAGAGTGGCCCCGGCATCCGTGACCAGCTGCAAATGGTCTTTTCTGAATGGCATTGTGGAGCCCTCCTTTCATCGTTTCTGGGCCTTGGCCCGGTCGGCTTCCCAGCGTGCTTCCCGCTGGAGATCTGCCGCCGTCTGGGCCTTGGAGTAGATATTTTGGATGATGTTGGTGTCGCCCTCCCGGTGGTACTGGTTGGCGGCTGCGGCCACCTGTGCCGTGCCGGAAGCGGCCACAGACCGGCTGATGGCCATGTTGTCAGACAGCACCAGAGAATTGGCCTGCCGCACCATCTCGGCCAGCTTGCTGTTTGCGGCCAGCAGGACCTCGGTGTTGGCCTCCACAGCGTCGGTCAGGTCTTTGTCCGGGGTGGGGGCCGTCGGTGTGGTGGAGCCGGTGTTTGTGCCTGTGGTGGTCTTGGTGATGTCATCCAGACTGCGCTCCACCTTGGTCTGGATGCCGTCCACATAGGTGGTCACGGTCTTGTAGGAGCGCTCCACGCCGTCCACCAGTTTGGTACCTGCCTCGGTGACGGTCTTGGTCACCCGCTGGGTGATCTTGCCGGTCTCATCCTGCAGCTTCTCGGTGAGCACCTTGGTGGTCACGGTGCTGCCGTCGGCATTGGTGGTCTTGCTGGTGTCGGTCATGCTCTCGATGACCTTCTGAGAGCTGGCGGAGGTGCCGGAGGTGCCGGAGCTGCTGGGGTTGTTGATGGCCTCCTGCTGTTTCTTCCGCGCCTCCTGCCGGGCCTTGCGGTCGGCGGCAATTTGGTTGGCAAAGTTCCAGGCTGGATTGCTGATGTAATCCACATGGTCGCCCCAGAGCCACGCCACGGAGTTATACAGGCCGATGAGGCCGTTGATGAGGATGACAAAGCCCTCGATGCCCGCCGCCACGATGCGCATCAGGCCCTCGAAGATGTAGCTCATAAAGTCCTCAACGCCCGCCCAGACATTCTGGAAAGCGTTGGCCACATCCGCGTTTTTGCCGGAAAAGCTCAACAGGGCACCCACCAACATCCCGATGAGGGAGATGACGAAGAGGATGGGGTTTGCGTCCATGGCGGTGTTCAGGGCGATCTGGCTCGTGGTTGCGCTGGCTGCGGCGGGCACGAACTGCGCCACCAGACCCATGGCCATTTGGCTCAGGTTCCCGAACACGCCGGAAAGGGCGCTGCTCAGCTGGTTCAGGGCCCCCATGGCTACGGCCTGAATCTGGGTCTGCTGCTCCTTGGTGCAGGCCTGCCAGAAGTAGGAAGCGGCCCACAGGCCCAGGCTCTCGAGGTCGCCATCCTTGAGGGCCGTTGCCAGCGCCTCGATGGCCCCCAGTGCATCCGTCTGGATGTCAGACTGAATCTGCGCCCACCCCTCGTCCAGCTTGGTGCGGAACTGGGTGGTCAGCAGCTCACCCACGCTGCCGTACTGGGGCCCGGCATCCTCGATGGTTTTTGCCACAGTCTGTGTGCCGTCGGCGGCGATGGTGGTCACGGTCTTGACCGTGTGCTGCACGCCCTCGATGACCTCAGTGCCGGTGGCGGTGATGACCCGCTTAACCTGCTCACTGCCGTCTGCCAGCGTCTCGGTGGTGGTCTGGGTGGTGACCTTGGCCCCGTCCACGAGGGCGGTCTGGGTCGCGGTGACCGTGGAAACCACATCACGGACGGCTTCGATGCTCTGCGTGACCTTCTTTGTTCCATCTGCCGCTGTAGTGGTGATGGTCTTAACGTCCGAGAGGACCCCGTCCACCATCTGACGGCTGGTTTCGGTGACGGTCTGCTTCTGCTGTTTCGTGCCGTTTTTCAGGGTCTCATGGACCGTTTCGGTGGTACGGGTGACCCCGTTCTCAATCTGCGTGCTGGTGGAGGTAATAGAGTTCACTACCTCAGATGCAGCCTTTTTGGCGGAAGAACTGGCCTTTTTCGAGGATGCGGAAACAGCACTGGCCGTTTGCTCAGTGGTCTTTTGTGCAGCTTTGGCCTCCTCTTGCAGTTCCGTCCAGCTCTTGGTGCTGATGCCTTGCCCGGCCTGGGCCGCCTTGTGCCGGGCCTCCCGGTTGGCTTTGGAAGTGGCCGCTGCTGCCTGTGCATCCTTGTCTGCTTTGTAGTCATCGTAGCTGGAAAAACCGGTATAACCATCCTTCCCGAGAAAGCTGTTCAGCTTGTAACTGAGCTTGTCCAGCCATCCGATGGCCGCCCCAATGGTGCTCTTTGCGATGTTCGCCACAGCCTGAAAGGCTCCGTTCACGATGTTGCGGAAGGTCTCACTGGTCTGGTAGGCAGTCACAAGGGCCGCTGCCAGAGCGGCCAGAACAGAAACCACAAGCCCGATGGGGTTGGCTTTCAGGACAGCGTTCAGTCCGGCCTGTGCTGCAGCCAGACCGGTTGCCCCACCTTCGGCAGCTTTATGTGCAGCGGCAAGGGCTGTGGTGGCTGCCGTCTGTACCACAGTGGCGGCAGAGGTGGCAGTCAGGTAGCCTTTGTAGGTCAGAAATGCAGCACCGACAGAGGTGACAACGGTGATGACCAGACCAATGGTGTCTTTTAGTTTGGCCAGCTTCTGGTCATCCTCCGTGATGGAGACCACCAGCTCGTTGGCCTTGACGATGAGGTCGCCGAGAGCCGAGAACAGGCCGTCAGTCAGTTTGCCGGTCAGGGCAGCCACGTTGTCCTGCAGGGTAGACAGCCGCCCGCGGAAGGTCTGGCTGGCTTCCAGCATACCGTTGTAGAACTGCCCGCCCTCACTGGTGGCGGCTTCCACAGCGGCCTGCAATTCCTCAAAGCCCACCTTGCCGTCCGAGATGCGCTTATACAGGTCAGCCATGGATTCACCGGTGGCCTCGCAGATCTGATTGAGCGGGTTGAAGCCCGCGTCGATCATCATGTTCACGTTTTCCAGCGTGACCTTCTTGGCGCTGGACATCTTGCCATAGGCCCGGACAAGGGTCTGCATCTTGTCCGCGTTGCCCAGAGAGATATCGCCCAGCATCTGCAGCACGTTGGTGGTGTCGTCTGCCGCAATGCCGAATTGCAGCAGGGTCTGGGTGCCCTCAGTCAGATCAGACAGGGTGAAGGGTGTGGATGCCGCCATTTTGCGGATCTCTTCCAGCTTTTCGGCGGCAAGCTGTTCGTCACCCAGCATGACCTTAAAATTGGTGAGGTAGCTCTCCATGTCCCGGTTGTAGGACAGACCGCTCTTCACCACGCTCATCAGGGCATCGGCGGCTTTCTTAGCGAAATCGGCGATCATTTGCCCGGCGGCTACCGTCCATTTATTGACGCTCTGCTCTGCCGGGTCGCTGTTCAGCCGGACATCACCCGTAATACTGAAATCAGCCATTGGGGGCGCTCACCTCCTCATCATCGCCATGCCTGAGCCGCTGCAGGAAGGCGGCATTGTGGTCGGCCACCGTGACTGCCGTCCGGGTGTGCCGCAGTTCTTTGGGCAGGGCAAAGGTCTCCTTCAGGTCCTCGTACTGCTGGCGCTGCCTGCCCTCCATGCCGGAGGTGTCCATCGTGCGCCAGGACATGATCTTCGCCATGGTGGTTTCCTCCGGCAGCCCCCGCAGCAGAGCCAGAAACCGCCACCAGTGGATGCGCTCTGCCGTAAGGTCGATGCCGTAAGCCTGCTGAAAGGCTGCGGTCAGATAGTCCGCGTCACAGGCAAAATCCATGGCAAGCTCACCGGAACCGCTGCCTTTGCCGCCAGAACGTCCTGGCGGGTCGGCCCCGTGGTAAAAGCGCAGTAAACTTTCATAGGCCTCCGGGGCCAGCTGGGGCGGGATCGGCTCCCGGTAGAAGCGCCGGAACGCTTCCTGCGCAAAGGCAAGGGTGTCCTTTTTCTCCCGCCTGCGCTGATACTGGTTCGACAACCAGACCATGGGCCGGAAGTCCGGGTCGATGGCGCGGCCCTCCCACTCGGCGGGCAGTGGTTCCAGCAGGATGTCAGCCATGATGACGGCGGCGCTTTGCCTTGCGCCGCTGCTCACGGTTCAGCTGAGGAGCCAGAAGGCTGGGGTCGAACTTCTGCTTTTCCTGATTGGCAGCCCGGGTCAGTTCGGTCATCACGGTCAGGGCCTTGCCCAGGTCATTGCCGTCCAGCCCCAGAGCTGCCGCAGACCCTTTGCCCAGTACATCATCGACAAACGCTTCCACGATGCGGCACTGGCCGCGGATGCCCTCGGCATAGCTCATGTTAGGGGTCTGCTGTGCATGCTGACGCTCGGCCTCCTCGGCCTTTTCCAGCTTTGCCTTTGCCTGCTCCAGCCGCTCGATATCGTTGGCGTTCAGGCTGGAAAACGCAAATTCCTTATCAAAGATCTTCATGGTCGTCTCCTATCAAAAAAGCCCTCGCCGGTCAGGACGAGGGCACAGAGCTACGGGCAGGATCAGCCTGCCGCAGCGGTAGAATAGTCGAACTTAGCAGGGGTGCCGATGCCCTTTACATCGCAGGCAAAGGTGGCGATTGCGCCGGCAGAGCCGCCCACGTCGCTGGTGACGATGAATGCAGCTGCGCCCTTCTCGCCCTTGCCGGTGCGCAGGGAGAAATAGATGTAGGGCAGGATGACGCTCTGGCCGAAGCCATAGATCATCTCGTGGCCCAGAATGAAGTCCTGGAACGCATCTCCCTTGCAGCGGTCGCCGTTGATGGTGAGGGTGCGCTGAACGCTGCCCTTGGTGGTAACGGGGCCGGTGCGGATGTAGGTATTGTCAGAGGTGGAAGCGTTCAGTGCGCCGCTGTGCTCCCGCACATGGTCGGCACAGACGGTCCAATCCTTAACGGCATCCTTCTTGCTGGCCTCGGTGCAGATAGCCAGCACAAAGTCATCGGTGTTCTCGATGCCCTTGTAGTCGGCGCTGGGGGTGATGCCGGAGGCGGTAACAGCTTCAGTAACAGTCATGTTGAAACTCCTTTCGGTTGGTAATAAACAAGCCGGAGCTGCATCTGCATTTTGCAGCTTCCGGCGCTGCTGGTAACGATATAGCCCGATGCGGTGACCGATACGCTGAGGGGCTGCTTGGGGGCTTCCAGCTGGGGCAGGTCATGCCGGTCATTCTGGGCAAGCACCCAGTCGGCCAGCTGCTCAAAAAAGCCGCTGTTGGCGATCTGGGTGCTCTGGGCCTCGCTGTATTCCCGGCGGCTCAGGAATACATAGCTTTTAGCCATGTTCCTGCCGGAGAAATAAGTGGTCAGCACCGGGTCTGTGGGGGAATCCTCAATGGAGAATTCAGCCACCGGCTCCGGGGAAAGCCCGGAGATACGGAATGCGGCCCCGTTCTCGGTTTGCTCTTCTGCGATGAGCGGGCAGGTCTTGAGCCACTCCCGCATAGCAGTGATCGTAGCTTTTTCACTCATAAGTGCCCCATTCCTCCCCAGAAGCTTGTAACGGCCCTTGCGCCGTAGAGAGCAAGATGCTCGCCAATGTCGGCAATGGCCCGCTGGCCCCAGTAACTACCGCGCAATCCGGTTTCTCCACGAAGGTCTGTGCCCTCTGCATGGAGGTAATATTGCTTCCGGGCATAGGGGGTATTGTAAACCAGAAGTCCTTCATCGTATCTACTGGCCTGATTGACGCTGTTTTTCAAAGAACCAGTGTCGAACGGCACATAGCTGTCGATCAGCTTGGCCGCTTCCTGTGCAAGGGCATACTGCGCCTTTTGCAAGGCAGCAGTTTTCTCGGCACCGAAGTCAGGCCGCCAGGAAAGCTGCATCTGAACGCCGTCTGCCTTGTAGCGCAGGCCATAGGGCTGGTCGAAAACAGGCTTGCTCATCCTCTCAGCTCCCCTCTACATGAAAATGCGGCAGAAGCGGTTCCCGGTTGTCGGAGACCGCCGCCACCGTGCAGCAGATGTGTGTTTTCTCGAGGGTGGCATACTCGGCCTCGGTCAGGCTGCGGACAGCGCCGCAGATGAGCTTGCCGCCCCGCTTGAGCGTCCAGTGTGCCGCCTTTTCCCCGGGCGTGAGCTTTGCCCACTGGAAATAGGGCAGGTAACCCGCCGCAGGGGGCAGCCGGATGTGCACCGTCCGCTGGGGGTCGCCGCCGGAGGTGTCCAGCTTCTCCCGCCAGCTGCTCCCGGGGATGACATGGCAGACAGGCCGGTCAATCTCGGTGGCGGTGTCGTGGATGAGGTTCACAACGGTAACGCTGCACTGCATCAGAAACACCCCCGATACAGCAGGCCGTGGGGGTCGTGCCCCAGGCAGCCGGAAAGAATGCTGTGCGCTTCGGCGGCCTGCTTTTCGGCCAGTGCTCCGTCGGAGAACGTCACGGCAAAGCCGTCGTTGTTGACGCTGGTCACGCCCGGCGCATAGCCGGTGGCAGCGCGTGCCGCTTCGGCCCGTTCAAGGCTCTGCACGATGGACGCACAGGCCATGGCCAGAGCTTCGGCACAGTCGGCGCAGCCTTTGGTGTGGGCTTCGGCCCGGCCAAAGGTGGCCCGGTCAATGAGCTTCGAGGCCCGGAAGCACAGCGTGTCAAAGGCAGCCTCGTCCAGCGTGCCGCCCGCTTCCCGGTACTGTTCGTAGGTGCAGTAAAGCATTGCGGCCTCCTTATGCTGCGACAGCCGCAGCGGTCAGGAATGCGAACGGAACCTTGGAGCGGTCGGCATTCATGCGGGTGGCGGGGTTGGGCAGTGCCCAGCCCATACGCATCACAACGCGCAGGGCCACCATATCCTGCTGGGCCAGATTGTAGACGATCTCCTTGGTGGAGGGATCCTGAATCACGCCCTGATCCAGCAGCTTCACAGTGACATCCTGACGGATGGAGTACGCCAGCTTCTTGAAGTTGCCTGCGATCAGCTGAGCCTTGGAAGCGTCGAAGCCTCCGTTCTCGGGGAAGTACATGGGCGCACCGTCCAGCGCGTAGGTGGTTGCCCCCTGCATATCGGAGCGGAACAGCGGGCGGCCATTGGTATCCAGCAGGCCGCGCAGCTCTGCCTTGGCGGTCAGGTCGCCCACCACGGCATCAACGCCGAAGCCGCCAGCTTCGACCTTGGAGAACAGACCATCCTTGCCCAGCAGCTTGGTGTAGTCGATGGGGCCGGTGACCTTGTTCTTTGCGGCAAGGGTCAGCACGTCGGTCGTCCACTCGGTGGGACGGTCACCGCCAAACAGGATAGCGTTGTCGATCTTTGCGCCCATGGCCTCACGGACGCGGGGCTGTACCTCGCCCATGATGTCAAAGGAGGAATCTGCCAGAACGGCCTCGGGCACAGGAACGATGACAGCCAGCTCTGCGGCGGTCATGTAGACGTTGTCCCATTCCTGCTTGCTGGTTTTTTTCATGCCGGTGTCACCGTTGACCCAGTATGCCAGAGGCAGCATGGACAGCACGGGGATCTTGGTCTGGTTGGAAGTCATGTTGGCAAGGCGGGTGCCCAGCTGCATTACGATGGAGCTCTTGGGCACATCCTGCTGGATGGTGTTCACCAGCTGCTCCCGGATCAGGGCCTCAGCCTTATTGCGGGCGATTGCATCAATAGCCATAATAATCAACCTTTCTGGCCGAACGCTGCGCGGAATGCAGCATTTGCGGCCTCATGTGCGTTTGCGGGCTGGCGGTTGCCGCCCGGTGCGGATGTAGAAAACTGTACCATACCGCCGTCCGGCAGAATGGCGCTGGGGTCTGCGGCCTTGAAGGTCTTGACATAATCATCAAAGCCCAGGATCTCGCCGTCCTTCATAGCAAAATTCTGGGCCTTTGCCTCGGCAAGGAATGCCTTACGGGCGCTCTCGCTGGAAAACTTCAACCCGGCGGCCTTGCGTTCCAGCGCATAGCCCTTTTCGAGGGCGGCTACCTGGCTGGCAGCGTCAGTCTTGGCCTGTTCTGCCTTAGCCTTCCACTCGGGGTCGTAGCCCTCCAGTTTGCCGTTTGCAGTGTTCAGCTGCTCGGTCAGGGTGGCCTTTTCGGCCTTGAGGGTCGTAATCTCGTTGGCCTTTGCCGTGATGTCAGCACCGTGCAGGTTCATAATGCTGTCCAGCTGTTCCTGCGTGATGCCGGGGATGATCTTACTCACATCTTCACGTTTCAATGTTGAGTGCTCCTTTCTGGTCAATGTTTGTCGAATGAATCCGTTCGGTTTTTGTAACGCGGTTCGCCTTCCGCATGGATCCCGGGCAGGGTACGCACTGCCCTCTGCGATGGCACCGTCTGGAGGCATCGAACCTCCCGCTTCCGGTTTTGGAGACCGGCGCTCTGCCAGAATGAGCTAAGACGGCACGAAAAAAGCGCCCCTGCCCGGCTGGGCAAAGACGCTGACGATATTTGGTTGTTAGATGCCGGGGACGATTTCCTTAACACCCTTTGCAAATGCAGCGGCCTTTTTCATCAGGCTGTTTTCCTGAAGATATTCAAGCCCCTGCAAGGTGATATGCGGTTCCATGGGCGGCTCGATGCGCTCCGGCTGGCGAATGTAGCGAACGATGTTTAGGCCCTCAATGAACCCAGCCTTCTGAAGTTGAATCAGGAGAGCCTGAAAGCGGTTCGGATTCGTACCGAAGCGCTCGGCAGTAAAGCCAGCGCAATCGAACTCCTCAAAGTCCATGCTTTGCTGCAAATACTTCAAAATGCGGTAGATGATACGAAAATCTTCCATGATAACACCTCAACCCTTTCTGTTCGCAATCAATTTGCAATACTCGCCATATAAACGCTTCTGTTCGGCTCGTTCGGCATCAATTTCAGGCGTGGAAATAATTCCTCTACTGGGAACAGGGTGGGTGCGTTTATACTCAGCAACAAGGGAACGTTCTCGCTGAACGCTTTTCTTAGTAAGCTGATCTATCTGTTCCAGTGTGTAACTCATTTCCGTTTCTCCCTGTGGTAGCATTTCAAACCAAGCCGACGGCAGGTTTCGTCAATAATGACGTGCTGGATGTTTTCTTCGTAGTCATCGAATCCATAGCCACGGCTTGCCATCACGGCGTTCTGTTCCTCACGAACTTCCTCACACACGGTTTCCCACTGCTCAAAGGTGATTTCTCGCGGAACAGCAAATTGATACCTGTATTTGTAGTCCACAGCTTCCATGATGCGGGTGCCATCGGCAAATGCTGCCGGGATGTCTGTATCGGTGCTGAAGGAATATTGTGTGGTATCTGGCGGGTGTGTGTGGATGTTGTAGCTCCCTTTCAGTTTACCACCCAGATACGAGCAGTCAACCCCTCGGGGATTATTGTCGGTCATATAATGGACTTCACCGTTGCGGGTGATGACCATCATATTCTCGACTTTGGAATTGGCATAGCTGCTGCAGAATGAATCCTTAAGGGCTTCCACTTGCTGGGTGTCTTTCAAATCGACTTTTCCCAGGTACTTATGAACTGTTTCGCCGCTCTGCCCGGAGGAGCCACCACTGCCACGCTGGTTTGGCAACACGGAATCAAACTTCTTCGCCGCCCACGTTGCCTTGCTGCTGGCGCTCCTGCCAAAGCCTGCCACGCTCGTCCGGGCGCTGTCCACTCTGCCGCCGGTGGCGCTGACAAAGTCAGTCAGCTCCTGACGGGCCTGCCGGAGCTTCACGGCACTGGCGGTGGTGTCGGCCCCGGCGGCATCTTCAGCCAGATACCGGCGCTTGTACTTGCGCACGGTGCGCTCCCGGGCCCGCTGCATCTGGCTGATCTCGTACCGGGTGTATCTGCCGCCGTTGTACTCGATGTCCCGGGCGTTCAGGGCTTCCAGGCTCTCCTGCGTCCATGCAGGCGGTGCACCCAGCTCAGGGAAGATGGCAAAGAAGGTGTGACGGCAGTTCCAGCCGCAAAGCCCTGCGCCGGTGCCGTAGCCGGTGGCGGCCTCGAAGTCCGGGTAATGCTTGCCCATGTAGTCCACAGCGCCGCCCCGGTGGAACTGCCTGCCCTGCCACTCAGCGTGGGAAGGGCGGGCCCCGCCGTGGGCCGTGGTCTCGAAGAACTCAACCCCCATCTCGTCTGCCCGGGCCACCTGCAGCTTTGCACCGGTCTGATTCACACCAGTCAGCACCGCCCGGCGGGCGGCAACTTCCAGCGTGTCGGTGTGGCCGGTGGGGTAGGTGACGTACTTCATGGTGTCGGCCAGACTGTCCACCGCGCTCTTGACGGCGCTCTTGTAGTCGAACGCGCCGCTGCTCACCTTGAGATGGGCGCGGTCGAGGGCGGCTTCAAACTGGCCGCTGACGGTGTTGGCCGTGGTGGTAGTTAAGTTGTGGAAGGTTCCTGCCGTCTGCTGATAGCCAGCGTTGAGCAGGGCCTGCAGGGTGGCATTGTCGGCAAAGGGCGTGGGCTCTTTGCCGTAGTGGTAGTAAATCTCGTCCTCGGCCTCCATGGCCCGGGTGGCCGCTTCCTGCATGAGCCGCCGGATCTCGGCTTCGCTCTTGCCGGTGTAGCGGGCCAGCTTCTTTACCACGTCCTGCCGGAGGGCTTCAGTCTGTTCATACCGCCAAAGCTGCCAGTTGGCCGTGGGGGTCATGGTGTCTATTTTTGAGATGCGCCGGGCCACGTCCCGTAGAATATCGTCCTCGACCTGCTGCCAGAGCAGCACCAGCCGGTCGGGTGCGTGGTCGAGATAGTCCGGGGCCAGCATCAGCCGCCACCGCCGAAGCTCAGCTCAGGCTGCCGGTTCTCGTCAGCGGCTTCCTGCGCCAGCTTGCGGGCTTCGTCCTCGCTGTATCCCTCAAACTCCACCAGATACCGCCAGAACGGGAACTTCCCGGCGGTAACGTATCCCCAGAACATCTGTTTGCGCTCCTTGGGATCTGAGATAATGGAATCATCGAAGTCGAAGGTCACAGTGCACTCGCCCGGCAGGGGAACCACCGCGCCGCTGCGCCATGCGGCATCCAGCAGAATGTTCACGGCATAGACCAGATCAGTGATGGCTGTGCCGAGGGCCCGTTGCAGGTCTTTGACGGTGGTATAGCTGCGCTGCTTGCTGGAGCGGATCTCCTCGGCGGTCTTGTCCACGTTCTGCGGGTCAGACAGGGTACCGTAGGCAAGGCCGCACTGAAATTCGATACGCTTGAGCATGGAATCCAGCCCTTTGCGGTAGCTCTCATCCCGCAGGGTGGGGGCAAACACCTCGTAAAGGTTCCGACCGCCGGAGACGCTGCCATTGATCCAGTTGCGGTAGAGCCGCTGTTCCCGCAGAGGCATCGTGGAACTACCGTCAGGACCCGGGTGCAGGGCAGTCTGGTCTACATCGAGGGCCAGCTGGCCGCCGTTGTACTCCCAGAGCAGAGCCCCATACTGTTCGTCTGCATCCCGGATGATGTCCACTGCCGGGGCATACACGCTGACACCCAGCGGGGAGTGCCGGTCAGCGGCGTTGCCCTTGGGGGTCTTGAAGTATCCCCACAGCGGCCTGTCTACGCCAGTGAACTCCGTATGCGGGGCCAGTGCAGCCCACTCGGCAACGTCAGTCAGGGGGACTTCAACGCCGATATCAGCGCTTGTCATGGAACGGAACGCCTTGACGGTGACGGTATACTTTCCGCTGGAAAACTCGTGGTTTTCCAGCCGGGTGTAGATACGTCCGCCCCGCACCAGATGATCGTAAAAAATAGCCCCGGTCATACGTCCGGAGCTGTCAAAGCGAGTGGGACAGAAACAATCCCCCTGCACCACATCGATTTGGATGTGGCCAGCAGGGTCGAGATAGGGCCGGAACAGCACCCCGCCCAGAGCACAGCCGTACTCCACGGGAATGCGCAGGTCGGCAATAAAGGGCTTGAGCAGCTCGTTGATGCTGTCTGCCCGGGCACTGCCGGAAACAAGACATTCCATTTCCAGCGTGGTCAGCCGAGCCAGCTCGGCGGCAATGCTCTGGGGCAAGCCCAGACTGTGCAGCGGGTCTTTGCCGCCGTGACACCATGGGCCGCCGGTATCGTACATCTGCGCCCAGAGGGTGATGGCACTCTCCATGGGGGCAGACACGCTGACGCTGATCGGGGTATCCTCTCCGAACCAGAGCCGGGCCTTTTCCCGCAGCCACGAAAGCAGCTTGTCAAACATTACTTGGCTCTCCAATCTGCCCAGCGGATGAGCGGGGCGAATATCGTGTAACAGAAATAGCGGATATCATCCATGGCGTGGTCGTTCTCTTTAACGACCCTGTCCTCTTTGGCCTTGTCGTCCCACGAGTACAGGCCGAACTCCCGGCGGGAATCGGTGCAGCTTTCATGGATCTGGACAAGTCCGGCCTGCATCAGGGATGCCACGCAGCGGATGCCGTTCAGAACATCGTTGTCGGCTGGGATGACCTGATACCTGCCGTGTCGTCGGATGGTCTCGATAAAAGATGCGGCGGAAGGGTCTACACACACAGCCTGAATGTAATAGCCCTTTGTGAGCCGCTCCAGCTCGGCGTAGTGCTCCTCGTCGGTGCGCTGCACCCGCTGTTTGCGGCTGTCGAAGTAACTCTCCTTGATACGCAGGGCCTTTCCTTCATGTATAACCCACAGGCCCATGGAACAGGGGTTGTGGGTGCCGTAGTCGATGGACACATAGAACCGTCCGTCCACACCTGCCGCGCTGCCGTGGAAGAGATAAGGATCCGGGCAGAGCGAAAAGAAGGGATAGATCAAACCAGACGCGTTGCACCAGTTGCCCAAAATGAAGCGGTCGTAATAGACAGTCCCGGCCAGCTCGTGCTTCAGGTGCTCCACGAACTCCTGCGGGAGAAAGGGGTTGTCGTCGATGGTGGAGGTCTGGCAGAAGATGTCCACCTCGGGGTCATCGATGAACTTTTTGAGAAAATGCTCCTGACTGTCCGGGTTAGCTGTGCCGTCGAAGTGGGAATGAGGACAGCGCAGGCGGGTCTTGAGCATCTGGAACACGTCTTCATCCCAGGTGGTCATCTCATCGCCGTAACCGTACTCGATGGTCATGCCCTGAATACGGGCAACGTGTTTTTTGCTGTCCGCGCCCAGAATGTGGACCCGGCGGCCAAACAGCCGGGCAGTGTTGTCGCTGCTGATGGTTCCCACAAGGGCCTCGCCCCAGATCTCTCGCATGGGGTCCAAAACGTTCCGGCTGATGGTGCCCTGTGTGTTGCCCAGCATTACCGCTGCGCCCTCACCCCGCAGAGCCAGAAGGCGCTGGGGAATGACCACGGCATAGTCCAGCCAGCTCTTGCCGGAACCGGTAGCCCCAACTTTCAGGTTCCACCGGTGTGAACAGGAAGCAAGATATTCTTTCTGCTTAGTCGATAACACTGTCTACTCCTCCCAGGATCTTGCGGGCCTCGGCCAGCTGATCAGAGGCATCGCCGGACACGCCGTTGAACATTCCCAGGTGCCGCCCCAACAGATCCAGGGCTTTCAGCTTGTCGGCCAGCTTGACCTCCTGCTCCAGACCGTCCTCTCCGAAGGTCTTGACCTTGACCGACTGCACAGCAGCCAGATCGTCCGGTGCGGCATCGCTTTTCAGGGAAGCCGTCCTAGCATCGATGAGGTCGCCCGCGTTGACGAACGCCACCTTGGCCAGCTCTCGCACCACCCGGTCAGCGGATACGCCGGTGCGGCGGCTCTGCTCGGCCTGAAGCTGTGCGATGCGGTTCTGGATACTAACATTCGCTAACAGCCGTGCCGCCTGCTCGTTGGCCGTCTTTGGGGAGTATCCGGCACGGATGGCCGCCTGGGTCGCGTTCAGGTCGATCATATATTCTTCACAGAACCGCGCCTGCTTGTCGGTCATCCTCACCACCTCTCTCGTTGTCAGGGTACAAAAAAGCCGCCCCGGGATGGCCCGGAACGGCAAGTGTGATCTTTGAAAGCAGCCCGCAAAGCACAAGAAGGAGAAAAATGCTGTTAAGCGGCAAAAGGTCCAAAAGGAGCAATTCATTATGGAGGTACTCAGGAGGCTGCTTTGAAGCGGCGCACCGCTTTGCGCGGTTCCGCTTGTACCCAGAATATCACAAATGGGGTGTTTTGCACATGGATGCAGGATGGATGTGATGTGGAATCATTCCAGTGTATCCCAGAGCAGAGCCAGCCGCTCACAGCCCCGGCGGATGATCTTTGAGACCTCGGAATTTTCGCACAGCCCCAGAGCTTCCACGATGGCGGGCTGGTGCTTGTTCTCGATGTAAAACATTCGGATGCAGTCACCCTGTCGGACGGTCTCGGGGTCTACGGCCCCGGTGTAGGCCCTGCAGGTGGCATTCATCTTCAACAGTGCAAGGCGCTGCTCCATCTGCTTCAGCTCCCGTTCCTCTGCATCCAGCCGGGCAACGGCATCTCCGACCTTATCACCGGAACTTCCGCCTGTGGGCATTCCGTTCAGGCTCTGGGTGCACTTCTCGGCGGCATCCCGGATGCGCTGGATCTTCTGCTTCTGGGCCTTCACGGCGGCAGCACCGTCCCGGCACTGCTGGAACCATGCCTTGACCGTTTTGTAATCCGTCATCCCCACACCTCCAAACGCACGAACACGCCGCATGGGTCCGACCAGAACTTCTCCACGATCTCGCTGCACACCTGGGCATCATCGTGCCAGAAGTGCAGGCGGGTCATCTCGTCCTTGAGGGCCTTTTCCAGATTGTCGGTGTCAGGTTTGGAGGTGCGCCAGCTGCCGTCCGGGCGGCCCTCGGGGGAAAAGCACCACTTGACCACCAGCCGCACTGGCTTCCCGGCGGGCACGGGCTGATCCGGTGCATGGGGTGCCAGGTAGGCGTGGAGCTTGGAGCGGGCGGCTTTCAGTTCGGCGCTGTCGTGGAGCACGGCACACGGCTTGCCGCCCTTCATGTAGGCGTGCAGCTCCTTGGCGTTGTGGGTGGTGGTGGGCGGCTTCATGGGCAGGAAGAATTGAGCAATGGGCAAAAATTGCACGTTCGTTTCACCTCGTTCTTTCTTTTTGTTCGGCCAACGTGATGGGGAGGGTTCCCCGGAGGGATGGGGGCTGTGTTCGCCCCATCCTCTGGGAGACCCCATCACACATGCTGCAGTTATAGCTATTATATATAGGCTATTTTGCACTGCAAAATTTGCAGTCATAGCGGCTATAACTGCAAAATTGCAGTTTTTGCTGTCGTGCAAAATAGCGGCTATAACTGCATTTTTATAACAAATTGTAATTTTAAAATATACAATTCGTTTAACCTGCGCTGCCGGGCTCCTTGCGTCCGACTTTTTCGCCGTCGATCCAGAACCGCCCGTCATCCTTCAGGCGGGTCTTGACGGTGCGGGGCTTCAGATCCATGTACTCGGCCAGACTGTAAACAGTCACTTCGCCATCCATCATGCAGGCTTCAAAGGCGGTGTCCAGCTCGGCCTTTTTGTCCTTGCTGACTTTGTCCTTATTGCCCCAGCGCTTGGATGCGCCCCGAGTACCCAGTGACTTGTAATCGCTGTCCGGCTGCAGATCCTCCAGCAGGCCGGTGTCCGGCTTGTGGACAGGGTAGTCGAACCAGAGATTCACAGGGTCGAAGCGGGCGAACTCGCGCAAGGTGCCCTCAATGCGCCAGGCGGTCATGCTGTCTGTCAGCTTCTGGGCGGCGGCGATCCGGGCATCGATGGCCCGCAGATCGGCCATGCCAAGGTGTTCTTTGGCAATGGCCAGCATCCGGCTTTTGCTCAGGGCATCGTCCGGGCCGTAGGCATCGGCATGGCCGCGCTTGTCCAGCATGTCCTTGAGCACCCGGCAGGCGGCCTTGTTGTGGAGCTGCTCCAAAATGGCCGCGGTCGGGGTGAGCTCAGTCATATCCAGCATGGCATCCGGGTCACGGGCAAACACGCCGGAGCCGCTGGCGCGGTCCATGCTGCGCTTGCCGCCCTGGGCACCCTTGGAGTGGTGGTGGCAGTAGATCACGGCACAGTCCAGCGCGCGGCAGACAAGGTCAAATTGGTTGCAGAACTTTGCCATCTGGTCGGCGCTGTTCTCGTCGCCGGTGATGACCTTGTAAATGGGGTCCAGAATGACGGCAGTGTAGCCTTTCTTACCCGCCCGGCGGATGAGCTTGGGGGCCAGCTTGTCCATGGGGACGGAAGCGCCGCGCAGGTTCCAGATGTCAATGTTCCTCAGGTTCTGCGGGGGCAGGCCGAGGGCGGTGTACACATCCTTGAAGCGGTGCAGGCAGGAGGCCCGGTCCAGCTCGAGGTTGATGTACAGCACCTTGCCCTGCGCACAGGAAAAGCGGCCCAGCCAGGGCGTACCCTCGGCAATGGCGATGCACAGCTCGATCAGGGCAAAGCTCTTGCCCGCCTTGCTGGGGCCTGCCAGCAGCATTTTGTGACCCTTGCGCAGCACCCCGGTGATGAGGGCATCGGCCAGCGGCGGCAGGTCATCCCAGTCATCAGCCAGGCTTTCGGTTTCGGGCAGTTCATCGGTCTCGGCTTCCAGCCAGTCCCGCCACTCGTCCCAGCAGCTTTTGCCGATGTTGGTCTCCAGCAGGGTCTGCCGCTGGCTGCCGCGCAGGATGCCGGGCATCCGGGAAAGGCGGCTGGGGTTGCGATTCTGCTGGTCGAGGGTCAGACCATTCTTCTGGCAGGCGGCATAGAGGTAATCCACCCGCTTGCGGTATTCGGTGTAATCCGGGGCATCCACCTTGACGATGGCGTGGACGCTCTTGCCGCCGGAGTAGACCAGGGCGGCACAGGGCAGCTCCAGTTGCTTGATGATGGCCTGCTGTCTGCCCAGATCCATGTTGTCGCATTCCACCAGAGCGTAGCGGTAGGCGGTGATATTGGCATCCTTGCGGCCCGTTCCGTCCACCGGGTTGAAGCAGATCCACGCGCCCACCTCGGGGTCGCAGTCGCCCACCACCTTGCCGATGTCCCCGCCGCAGGTGTCCAGCTCTGCGATGAGCTGGCCTGCGGTGCGGTCCCAGCAGCCTCTGGTGGGGCGGCGGCGGTCGTCGGCCATGAAGCTCTCGGTCACATAGGCCACGTGCTCGTCCTGCTCAAAGAGGGCCTGCAGGTAGCGCCTGAGCTGGTCAACTGGGTCCCACTGCTCAGGCAGAGCCAGATCGTGGGATTCCACCCACCGGGGGTCCACCAGCTGCCCCTCCGTTCTGGAGGAGCCGGTGGTGAGCTCGTCGCCCCAGTCCAGCGCGTGGCCTGCCGGGCCGCTCCATCCGTGGCTGTAGGCCAGCTGGAAAATGCTGCTCTCGGTGACAGGCTTTGTGCTGCCGTGGAAGCTCTCCCACTTCCGGGCACACTCACCCTTGTGGTAGCGGCCCCCGTCCCGGGCGCTCCATGCTTCCCAGACGGTGACAGGCAGTCCCGCTTCCTTGAGCCCCATGCCCACCATCGTCCACTCCTCATAAGTCAGGGAGGCCGGGGAAATGAAGTCCAATGCTTCTTTGAGTTCGATCTCATCATTCATCTGCGTTACCATACATCCCATGCGGGTGTTTCAGGCGGAGCGGGCGGCGTATAGGTGCTTGGGGTAACACCCTTGGGCACACCCCGCCAGCCCTGGGCCGCAATGCGGTCGATCATGTGTTTGGCCTGCTCAAAACTCCATGTACCCACATGCTGGAAGCCGTATTTCTCCAGACAGCGGATCTGTTTAGGTGTGGTGAGGCCTTCATCCCGGCGCTTGTGCAGCCGGTCCAGCAAAAGGCTGGCCTTGCCTGCCGACTCCACCGCATCCGGCAGAATGCCCAGCTTTTCGAGGGCTGCGGTCTGCTGTTCGGTGGGCGGTCCGGCTTCCCATCCAAAAGCCGGTACATAGCCGGACAGGTCCTCGGCCTGAATGCTCATTTCGTATTGGAGCGGGTCCACCAGCTTTGCCTTCTTCCGGCGCTGTTCAGCCAGCTGCTTTGCAAGGGCTTCCTCTCTCTGGGCCACCACGTCCTCGCTGGCCTGGGCGGCGGCTTCCTCGATGTCCTCAGGACAGCCGGTCCCGGCAAGGTTTTCGGTCATCTGACGGGCCACGGCCCTGTCCTCGCACACAAGGTCTGCCGGGCGGCAGAGCTCGTGCTTGTCGGTCATCCACAAAAAGTCGAGGAGCAGCAGGTCGGTCTTGCCCTCGGCCAGACGTGTGCCGCGCCCCACCATCTGGCTGTACAGGCTGCGCACCTTGGTGGGCCGCAGCACCACCACACAGTCCACACTGGGGCAGTCCCAGCCCTCGGTGAGCAGCATGGAATTGCAGAGCACGTTGTACTTCCCGGCATCGAAGTCGGCAAGCACTTCCTTGCGGTCGGCACTCTGGCCGTTGACCTCGGCGGCCTGGAACCCCTTGGCGTTGAGCAGATCCCGGAACTTCTGGCTGGTTTTGATGAGGGGAAGGAACACCACCGTCTTGCGGCCTTTGCACCGCTGTGCCATCTCGGCGGCGATCTGTTCGAGGTACGGATCCAGCGCCGTGCCAAGTTCCCCCACGGCGTAGTCGCCGCCGCTGAGGGCCACGCCGGAGATGTCCAGCTGCAGGGGGATGGTCTGGGCCATGATCTTGCACAGATAACCCTCTTTGATGGCATCCGTCAGCTTGTACTCATAGGCCAGGCTGTCGAACACCTCGCCCAGGTTTCGCATGTCGCCGCGGTCTGGGGTGGCGGTCACACCCAGCACCTTTGCACCCTCGAAGTAGTCCAGGATGCGGCGGTAGCCGTCGGTGATGGCGTGGTGGGCCTCGTCAATGATGATGGTGCCGAAGTAGTCCCGGGGAAAGCGTTCCAGCCGGGCGGAGCGCTGCAGGGTCTGCACGCTGCCCACCACCACCCGGAACCAGCTGTTCAGGCAGGTGGACTCTGCCTTTTCCACGGCGCTGACAAGGCCGGTGGAGCGCTGGAGTTTGTCGGCTGCCTGTTCCAGCAGCTCGCCCCGGTGGGCCAGGATGAGCACCCGGTCCCCGGCACGCACCTGATCGGCGGCAACGGAGGCGAACACGATGGTCTTTCCGGTTCCGGTGGGCAGCACCAGCAGCGTGCGCAGACGGCCCTGCTCCCACTGGGCGTGGATGCTGTCCCGGGCGGCCTGCTGATAGGGGCGCAGGGATTGGATGTTCGCCATCAGAATGCCCCCTGTGTCCAGCCCTGAGCGGGTGCGGCCTTAGGCTCCGGCGGCGGCAGAAAACGGGTGACCTCGTTGCTCTGGCCGGTCTTCCCTGCGTTGGGGCCGCTCTGCTTGGTGTACTCCCGGATGCCCAGCTTGCACCAGCCCCGGGCACCCACCACCTCGTTCCAGCGGGGGCGGAAGGTCTCGCCCCGCTTGCACTGGCCGATGCTCTCAAAGAAAGCACCCAGCAGGCCCTGGGTCTTGGTGTGCAGGTAGAGCCGGTGGGTGACGGTGGCATCGCCCTTGGCCCCGCCGAAGATCTTCAGGGTCAGCTTTGCCATGGAGCAGGGCGGGAGCTTGACACTGCCCTCAAAGCGGGCACGTTCCATGCCGGTGACCTCAAAGGCATAATCGCCCTCGGGCAGGAGCACGAACTCCTGCTGTTCGTTGGTGAATTCGTCGTCCCAGTTCAGGGCGCGATCGGTGTTCATCTCATTCATAAGTAAAAGCTCCTTTCAAAATCATCAAAACGGCAGGTCACGGCCGTCCAGCACCATCTGCAGCACCTGGGGCCATGCGGCCACCAGACAGCCCTCTACGAAATCGGCCGGGTAATCCCGGATGGGCATATCCTCGGGGAAATAGCCCCGCTTGCCCACCACAGCCTGCAGCTCCTCCGGCGTGACGTTGTTTGCGCTCATCAGGGGAGCCAGCTTTTCCGGCACGCCCAGTGCGATCAGGTCGGGCACCAGCAGAGCTTGTGGCACTGTCTCGGCGGGCGGTTCCGGCTGCGGAGCCGGAGTGGGCAGGATGTCAGCTTCCGGCTGGATCGCCCTCTCAGTCACGGCTTGCGCCGTGCCAGCTCTCCCAGAGGGAGAGCCAAGAATTGCCCTGCTCTCAGTGTTGCAACCGGGGATACAGGCGGCGATACCGGCGTAATCAAAAGGCATCTCGTCGGGCAGACCGAAGCGGTTCTTGGCATCCCAGCAGGGGTGATGGGTGGTGTACATGACCCGGCGGCCGCCGGTGACCTTGTTTTTTGCGTTGGGGGCGCTGCTGCTCTTTTCCACCACGGTCTTGTAGTTGACGAACAGCAGCATGTCGCACCACTCCCGGATCAGCGGCTCCACCTGCTTGGTGGTCTTCATGGTCCAGCGGTCGTAGCTGCCCGCCGCATCCGGCTGCTCGAACTTTGTGATGGACGCGTGGGCAAGGACCAGAACGTTGTGTCCGGTGTTCAGCACCTCTTCCAGCGCGTCCAGCAGCTTGCCGAACTCCTCCTTCAGGTAGGTGTAGCCTTTGCCATAGCCAAAGCCCTCCAGCCCGTCCACCTTGGCCTTGGCGCAGACGGCATCAATGGCCAGCCGTTCTGCCCAGTCGGCGGTGTCGATGACCAGCGTGCCGCAGGGGATGTTCCCCCTGCGCACCTCGGCCACCTCGTCCAGCAGCATGGCCCAGCTGGTGGGCTGAGGCAGGCGCTTGACATTCAGCCGCTTTGTGCCGCCTTCGGTGTCGATGAACACCGGGTCGGGGAAGTGGGAGGCAAAGGTGCTCTTGCCGATGCCCTCGGGGCCATACAGCACGGTTTTGACCGGGGAATCCTGCACCCCGGAGGTGATGGTATACTTGCTCATTCAGAACGCTCCTTTCGTCCAGCTCCTGGGCTGGGGCTTTTCGGTGACAGGCGGCTCGGCATCCTTTACCATGCCGTCTTCGATGATGATCTGGCACTCGCTGCCGGTGGAAACGCGAGTGGCGATGGCCTGCAGGTGCTCTGCTTCCAGCCAGCGGCCAAACTCGGTCAGGGTGGTCATGTCCATCTGCTCCAGCTTGTCCAGCAGTACAAAACCGCAGTCCGGGTTCAGGCGGCGGACGATGGCGGCAGCCACCCGCAGCTGATCGCTGCCGGACATATCCCGCCAGTGCTTTCCTTTATAAGTAAGGGCACCGTCCTCCACGCTCAGCTCCGGCAGGGGCAGGTCGGCACCGTTCAGCAGGGCCATACGGTCGGCCCGCTTCTGAGTGATGGCTTCGGTGAGCTTGTCGTAGTCGCTGGCATACTGGGCAGCCTCGTCCTCAGCACGGGCCTTTTCCAGATTGGCACGCACCTTCTGGTTGGTCTCCTCGATGCCCCGGATGGATGCCTCCAGCTCTGCGGTGGATTCGTCCTGCAGCTGGGCAGCAGATTTCCGGGCCTGAAATATCTGCTTTTCAAGGTCAGTAAATTTCGCTTGCGTTTGCTCGTATTCCTCTTTCAAATCTTCAATTTTTTCATCGAGATCACGCAAGGTGAAATTCAATTGATTCTTTTCATCAATGAGCTTGTCCAACTGGTTGCGCTTGCTCTGATTCTCGCCGTTCCGGGCCAGGATCTCCTGCTGCTGGCGGATGAGGTCGGAGGCGCTGACCGGTTCTTCCGGGGCATCGGGGTAGGAAATCAGCTCCTCGGCAAAGTGCTTTTTCTGCTGGGCCAGCTGGCCGGTGAAGGTGCGCTTGTCGTACAGAGACTTGATCTCCAGATCCCGGACGTGCAGCTCGGTGCCGATGCCGATGATGCGGAGCAGGATGTCCGCTTTCTCCTTGTCAGATGCCTCCATGAAGCGGGGCAGGTCAAGGGCCAGCGGTTCGATAAAGGCATTGAGCAGCTGCTGGCCGCTGCGCCGCCCGGTGGGGTCGGTAACGGTCAGGGTGCTGTTTTTGCCCTTGCGCTCCACCACCACGCCGTTGGAAAGGGTGACCTTGAGATGGGCGGGAGCCACGGCCCCGTCCCGCTGTGCGGCATTGGGGCGGAAACGGTCGCCGCCCAGTGCCCAGGCAAGGGCATCCAGCACGCTGGTCTTGCCCTGATTGTTGTTGCCGCCCACGAGGGTGAGCCCAGTGGGGGCAGGGGTGAGCGCAACTGCTTTGATGCGCTTGACGTTTTCGGCCTCAAGGGCCGTGATGGTTACAGACATCTGGATACCTCCCCTTGGATCTGTCCGAGTGTGTGAATGAGCATATTGGTCAGCTGTTCCCGCTGTTCAGGCGGAAGCCTGCGGAGGGACGGGACCACCATTTTGCCGATGTTCTGGAAAGAACGGTCGGCCAGCAGCACGTTGTCATAGGAGCTGTGGGCATCCTGTTCGCTGCCGGAAGAGGCCTGTTCCAGCTGTGCCCGCAGGTCGGCGGTCATCTCGGCGGCCATTTCCCTGGCCTGACGCTCCACCTCTTCCTTGTCCACCACCGCGGTGATGGGCTGCTTCTTGAGCGCGTCGTTCTCGGCCTTGAGCTTGTCACCCCGGAGCTTGGCTGCTTCGGCCATCTGCCGGGAGCCCTCCAGCTGCTTCTCGGCCTCCTGCGCCCGGGTTTCGGCCTTGCTCTGCATCTTCCAGGCTTCCTCTTCCCGGGCCTCGGCCTTGTCTGCACGGTCTTTTTCCTGCGAGACCTTCAGACCCAGCCGGTTGCAGTCTTTGGCGGTGCTCAGCTGGTCGGCGCGGGCCTTGTCCCGTTCGGTGCGGAGCTGCTGGTTTTCCTTGAGCAGCTCCTGATAGGCTTTGTTCGTGGTGACCTCACCGTTCTTGACCTTCTCCACTAGCTCCTGCGGGGCGCTGGGCTTTGCTACGGCATACAGCAGAGTAGGAGACAGCTCCTTCAGGATCTTCTGCTGGCGGGGGCTGCTGCCGTCCAGCAGTGCCGAGACCTGCAGCAGCCGGTATGCGGTATCCTTGGTGATGCCGATAGATACGCACCATGCCCGGAAAGTGTCATCTCCACGATTGCCGTGCTTCGAGTTGTCGCATTGTGCGACAACTCCACATAGAGCATCGTGAGCCACGGCAATGGCATTGCCCATGTGGACAAGGCCGCGCTCGGCCATCTGTTTGCCGTGGCGGTATTCGTCCTCGGCAAAGTGCAGGTCCTCCACGGTCTGGTCAGTCAGGCCGGAATAATCAAATGCCGGGCGCATCTCATCCGGCACGGTGGTTAGGGGCTTGTCCTGCATGGCACCAGCTGTTGATACAGAAGAACCGCCCGCCGATGCGGCAAGGGCCGATTCGTAGTTCTGCAGGGATGTCGCGGGGGTCGATGCGTTTGCATCCGCCCCGTTCTCCGAGGTGGTCGGCGTTGCCATCGTGGCAGTCGGGACAGCATTCTCTGCCGTAGTCACAGCAGCATCCGCATTCTGGGCAGGTGCACATGAGAGAATCTCCTTTGCTTTTTTGATGTCGGCAAGAATCTTTTCCATTTCCTGCTGCGGTGTCATGTCCTTGCGGCTTCCATCCAGATTGAAAAACTGACCAAACAGCTCTCTTTTTGCGGCAACACCTTTCAGATTCTGAGTGCATGTGATTGTCAGGCAATAGCGCCCGTCAGATCCATAGTCCGATGCACGAATATCTTTGGAAAATGAGCCGAAAATCTCTCTGTCTGGATAAGTGTCTTTGATCCATGCGGAGACCTGAGAAAGAAAGTCGAAGTCCAGACTATGCACTCGACAGGTGCATTTATCCTTGATAGAGCCAGCGAACTCTGACGCATAAGTGAGGGTCTTGCTCATCCGGCACTCGTAGCCCCGAGTCTCCCGGCTGACAGTTCTAGCACTTTCATCCCATTGAAAGTCTCCGTATGGCATGGCATAGGGGCATCCCCAGCACTCATGGCCGGGTGCGTAACCAGATAGGCGGTTTCCAGTGGTACTGGCATCGGTGGATTTCTTCACTCGCCGTCCGCATTTGCAGATATAGGTGGTCACACTTTCACCTCCGTGCCCTTCAGGCGGTCCAGCATCTCGGTCTGCACATCCTTGTTCATGGGCTGGATGTTGTTGCCCTTCCAGCCGTAGCAGAGGATGGGCCCGTAAAGCTGGCGGCCCCGGTACTTCCGGTTGAGCAGACTGGCGGGCTGGATGGGACCATCATACCGGCCCACGAACAGCACCGCCGGGGTGCGGGGCAGCACGATCATCTCGCAGGGCGTACCCAGCCGGTTCTCAATGGCCCACAGGCTGTCGGGCAGGGACGCAATCACCGGAGCCTTGCCCGGTTCGGCTAAAATACCTTTCATTTGTAAAATCCTTTCTGATGTGATATCATCAAGGGTGATGGGGGTAGTGAACCATCACCCTCTGGGCTCGTCCGTGTTACCAGCACGGGCGGGCTCATTTGCTTTTCATGCGCCCCTCCGGTTCTGCCGGTAGTCCGGCTCTTCGGTGCGGGCGTGGGTACGGTCAACGCGGCCATAGCGGCGGGCGTTCTGTTCACGATCCTGGGCGGCAAAGCCCAGCCGCAGGAACGCGACCGCTGCCAGAACCAGGCACAGGGCCGTGACGAACTGGCTGTCAGAGATGGAGCTGCCCAGCTGTGCACCGCCCTCGATGCCCATGCCGTACAGCAGACTTACGGCACCGCTGGCAGCAGCCAGCCAGTACCAGACGCGGGATTTGATCTTCATGCGGTCTTTTCCTCCTTTGCAATTGCCGGGAAGAAATACGCCCCGATCTGCTCCTGCGGAATGTGTAGCACCTTGCAGATCTTAACGATCTCGCAGGCCTTCCAGCGCCCCTTGTCCTCCGGGGCATTGAGGCGGCCCTTGAGGGTGTCCAGTGGGATGTCGGACAGCTCGCTGAGCTCTTTTTGCAGCAGCCCCTGATCTTCGTACAGGCGGCGGAGCTTCAGAAACGGTTTCTTTGCCATAGGTCAAACCTCCTTGTTGTCAGATGCTGCGCTGGAGCAGATAATCAATGGAGCAGTCGAACATTTCTGCCATTTTTTCCAGCTTGGATTGGGGGATGTTGCCGTGAACCATCCAGTTGTAAACGGTCTTGCGGGTGACACCCAACGCCTTTGCAAACTCCTCAATAGTCAGTTTGCGACGGCTTCGTTCTGCGTTGATGTTCGGATAGAGCAATTCAAAGAACTCCTTTCGTGTAACTTGTTACTCGCTTTGAGTAACTGCAATTATGATATACCCGAAACGAGTAAATGTAAAGTAAAATAATACCCAAATTGAACAGTAATTTTTTGTGAATACTGCCCAATTCGGGTATTTTGGTTGACTATTTACTCAAAACGTGTAATATAATATACATAGGGAAGAAGGAGGTAACGATTATGAACCGAATCCCTGAACTCCGAAAAGAACGCGGCATCAGCATGAAGCAGGCAGCAGAACAGCTCGGGATGCCTTACACGACGTATGTCAACTACGAGAAAGGTGCCCGGCAACCGAATTCCGAGACATTGATCGATCTGGCCAATTTTTATAATACGTCCATTGACTATATGCTAGGGAAGAGCAACAATCGCATTGATGAACATACCTTGGATGTGGTGAATGAAATTGACCAGGACATTCTGGAAAAGGCAGGAAACGTCAAAGAAGCACTACGGCTGCAGGCCAAAAGGGATGCAGAGACGATTCCTCCCGGCTTCCAGCCCATGCCGGAGATGGACATGGTCCCATTGGTGGGCCGGATCGCCTGCGGTACGCCGATCACGGCGGAACAGAACGTGGAGCGCATAGTCTGTGTGCCGTCCAAGTGGCGTTCCACCTTTACACTGACCTGCAAGGGCGACAGCATGGAGCCCCGGATACACGATGGTGATCTGGTGGCCATCCGGAAGCAGCCGGAGGTGGAAAACGGCGAGATCGCTGCTGTGCGCATTGGAGAAGAGGCAACCCTGAAACATGTCTATCTGCACGAGAATTTCATTGAACTGAGGCCGGAGAATCCGGCTTTCAACAGCATCATCCTCAGCCGGGAGGACATGAATAACGTTGTAATCGAAGGCAAGGCCGTCGGGCTTTGCCGGGATATATAAAAACAGGAGGAAGAATCATGGCAAAGTCACCTTATGCCCGGAAGGAATGGCACCGCAAACATAGCACAAGCAAAGAGATGCGGTGGCTGTACAATGGCATTGATGCGGCAGCCAAAGGTATAGGTTCTGGCCGAAAGTCGATACAGGCTCCCGGAGGTACACAGGCAGACTGGAGTAGAACCGCATTATCTAAAGGTCAGCTTCGCGCTGCCATCATAATCGGTGCGCTCCTGCCGCTTTTTGGTATTGCAGGATTGGAAGGCCAAGAGCCTGGCGGAGCATTTTTCCTAGCCGAGTTTCTTCTGTTTATGTTGCCGTTCCTTCTGGCTGTTCTGGTTTTTATGCTGTTTAATAAGTCCACGCGCTCCGGAGAGAGCGGTGAATCTAAGGCGGAGCCTTCAGATTCAAAATTGGACAATGGGCCAGATCTTACAGATGAAGCGCAGTACACCCCGAAGCCGGAATGGATGGGAGAAATGGTTCCCATCAACTCCCGTTCAGATGCCAGAATGCTGGCCCCTCAATTTTTGAAGCAGGCGCAGGAAAGCGCAAAAATCCTTCAGACAACTACGGAACCAGCTGTATTTTTTGAACGATACGATTTTTGTGTTGGACGTTTGCAACAACTGGAAGAGTGTAAACAGTACGGCGTGCCAGTGGGGACGACCGCAGACTTTGCAAAGTATCGGAGCCTTTCGTTCCGGGATGGAGCTGTAAGCGAGATTATCCATCGCGTTGCAGATAAGTACAGCGTAAAGATCGAGAGCTTGAAAACGGGAAAAGCCAAGAAGAACTGGGCAGAAAAGTATAGTAAGGCATTTGAGCCATATCTGCCGTACATGAGCGATGCTCAGCGGACTGAGTTTGTCGAGGTGAGCGAGGAACTTTCTTCACTGGCCGAGAAAGATAACATGGAATCTGAATAAAACAAAAACTCCCCCGGTGCTGGAACACCGAAGGAGTTAAAAGAAGCGGCTCACCCAGAAAAGGGCATCGCACACTCGACACTGCGATTATACCTCTTTTGGGCGGGCTTGTCAAAGTGTACCCTTTTGGAGGTGTATTTTTTTATGGGACGAAGAACCAATACCGCCCAGTGGCTGCCGAATCAGAAACGCTGGCAGATCAAGGTGCAGAAGGACGGCCAGCGCAGGACGTTCACCAGTGCAAAGCCGGGCCGCACTGGTCAGCGGGAAGCAAATGCAAAAGCAGATGACTGGCTGGATGAGGGCATCTGCAGCACCACCAAGCGCTGCTTGGAGGTCTGGAACGAGTATCTGATCTCGGTGCGGGCCACCGCCGGTACAAGCTATGCCCAGCAGGTGGAGAAGTTCGGGCAGAACTACATCCTGCCAGTGGTGGGCGACCGCCGGATTGGTGACCTGAATACGGGAATGCTGCAGGATGTGCTGAATCGGGCATACAAGGAAGGCAGCATGAATCCGCAGGCTACCCGAAAGAGCAGGGGAAACCTCTCTAAGAAAACATTACAGGGAATCCGGGCGGTTGAAGTTAGCTTTGTGAAATGGGCAAGGCAGCGCAAATACACCGCCCTGCGACCAGAGGATGAAGGGCTCACGGTACCCAGGGGTGCACGTCCAAAGGGGAGAAAAATCCTTCAACCGGACGCGCTGCGGGTTCTGCTTTCTGTAGATACACGCATCGTCCGTGGCAAGGTTGAACAGGATGCCAATATCCATGCATACCGCTTTGCGGTCCTGACCGGCCTGCGCCCTGGCGAACTGCTGGGCCTGCGTGTGGGTGACGTGGAGGGCAACCGGCTGCATCTTGCCCGGGCCATCAATACCTTTGATGAGGAAACACACGGCAAGAACGAAAACGCTATCCGCACGGTGGTCCTGCATCCGCTGGCGGCTGCGGAACTCCACGCTCAGCTGCAGCAGCGGGCTTTTGAAGAGGAGCGGCCTCTTCGGGGAGATGATCCAATCTTCCTGTTGGAGAATGAGCACAGCCTCTATAACTACTGGAAGTTCTACCAGCGCAGCAACGGCATTGATCCGCCGGTCAGCCTGTATGAGCTGCGGCACACCTTTGTGAGCATCATCGAGGATGCCGTGTCCCCGGCAGAACTGCGCCGCATGGTAGGGCACAGCAAAAGTATGGATACTTACGGTTGGTACAGTCACGCCGTTGACGGCAGGGCCGACACGGCAGCAATGGCCGTTTCAGATGCTCTGGCAGAGTATTCTCCGCGTGCGAAATAACCCACTTTGTAACCCGTTTTTATCGCTAGAATAGCGGACTTATTCCGGGAAGTCGAAAGCTAAGTGTCTGAAAATCCGCATGATTCCAAGCAAAAGCAACATGATAATCTGGGCATATTAAAAGATTCCTTGTTCGAATCCACCCGCGCCCACCAAGAACTCCAGCGTTGTGATGACGCTGGAGTTTCTGTTTTATTTGAACTTCTACAAAGCACCGCAAGGGTGGATTCGAACAGCTGCGGCGCTGTCGCGGAAGACAGCGCAAAAACAGCCCGGTGGGCTGTTTTTAGCAGCGCGGCTTGCGTAATCCACCCGCGCCCATAAAAAGACCGTCAGTGTAGAGATACGCTGGCGGTTTTCTGTTTGCAGAGGATGGCGTGGCTGATCTCGGGGGCGGGCAGGATGTCCTCTCGCTGGTCTGGCTGGGTTTTATCGCGTCACTGTCCTGAAGCCAAGAGGGAAATTTCAATTTTCACTGTTTTTGATTTATGCAAACAACACAAAAAATGAAAAATATTAAACAAAATACTGTACTGATATACTAAAGATGAGACTGAATATTGACAGATCCATCTGATATATATATATATATCGCCATTTTTTGTGCGATTTTTGTTGAAAATGCAGAGAAAGGATTTTTGGGATGAAACAATTGAAAAGGCTTACCAGCGTTTTGCTGGTTCTGGGAATAGTCTTAGGGCTGATGCCCCTGTCTGCATTTGCGGCAGAGCCAGCGAAAAAACCTTTTACGGAATTTACGGAAGTGGTAGACGGTAATACTTATACCTATATGCCGCTTGATGATGACACCGTGGAATTGACGGGGTTTGAGCCCAAAGCTACGGCAGCGTATGTAGAGATCCCTTCGACCGCGACTTCGGACGGGAAGGAATATTCTGTGACTTCGATTGGAACAGGTGCGTTTGGTGGGCGCACCGAATTGACAACGGTGATACTTCCGGATTCAGTAACTTCTGTCGGAGCAGCTTCGTTTATCAGTTGTGAAAATCTGAAAGAGGTGAACCTTGGAAATTCAGTTCGTTCAATTGGTGATAATGCGTTCATGCATTGCACGAGTATGGAAAAGTTGACGATTCCGAAGAGCATTGAAGAGATTGGATATGGGGCATTTTTCTATGGACTCAATGTAAATAAAAAATTAGAGGTACTGCATTATACGGGAACGAAGGCACAATGGGATGTGCTGATGAATAAGGAAATCTCGTATATGGTCAATGGACATCCTTACACGGGCACGATTAAAAGCGTGAATTCCATGTTGGATAATCCGAAGGAATTTCATTATGCCCCTACTGTGAGCTTTGAATGCGGCGATCCGGAAAAGAAAACCAGCAAAGTGGTGGAGTATGAAGGAATTGTCACCCCGCCCGATGATCCAACAGCGGAAGGCTACCAGTTTAAAGGTTGGTATACGCAAGAAAATGACGGTGAATTGTTTGATTTCACCCAGCCAATTAAGGAAGATGTGACGGTTTACGCACATTGGAGCCAAAAGTATACTCTGACGGAAAAAGACGGTACTCTTGTGCGTGTGACGTTTGAGAAAAATGGAACGCCTGTGGATATCACGGAGAATGTGGAGCTGGAACAACAGGGTACGACCCAGATCGGAAAGATCCCTGCGGGCGCAATGGTTACGGTTGAGGCAAATGCGGCACCGGAAGGAATGGTCTTTGCGCAGTGGAACATCAGTGATCCGGCACTGATGGGGAACTCTGATGTAGCACACACCACCATGACATTTCCCATGCCGGCGGAAGATGTGGCGGTTTGCGCACAGTGGAGCAAGGTAGAGCCTACCCCTACTCCTACCCCTACTCCTAATCCTGACCCTACTCCTAATCCTGACCCTGCTCCTACTCCTACTCCTACTCCTACCCCTACCCCTGACCCTACTCCTACTCCTACTCCTACCCCTACTCCTACTCCTAATCCTGACCCTACTCCTACTCCTACCCCTGACCATGATACTGATACGGCCCAAAAGTATACTCTGACGGAAAAAGACGGTACTCTTGTGCGTGTGACGGTTGAGAAAAATGGAACGACTGTGGATATCACGAAGAATGTGGAGCTGAAAAAAGAGGGTACGACCCAGATCGGAAAGATCCCTGCGGGCGCAATGGTTACGGTTGCGGCAAATGCGGCACCGGAAGGAATGGTCTTTGCGCAGTGGAACATCAGTGATCCGGCATTGATGGGAGACCCTGATGTAGCACACACCAGCCAGACCATGAGTTTTCCCATGCCGGCGGCAGATGTGACCGTAGAGGCAATGTACGAAAGCGCGGAAAATGCCAGAGAAACCGAACTGCTGGGCAGTGCCGCAATGATCGGCGCAGTGGGAATTTCGGCTGTTGTACTGGCCTATCAGGCGCATCAGCTGGGAACAGAGCTCTATCTGAAATATCTGCTGCCCAGTGGGGCGGCACTTCCCCAAAACAGGATCCAGCTGGCGGAAATGCTCTGGAAAAATGCAGGAGAGCCTGTACCGGATGTAAATGCAATGTATGAGGACATCGGCCTGAATGAGGAAGCGGCACAGCAGGCCGCACAGTGGGCCGTGGAAAACGAGCTGATGGAGCTGCCTGATGAAGAGCATACGGAGCAGTTCAAGCCGGATGAGCAAATCTCCTATGGGGAAGCCATTCGCGCATGGAAAAAAGCACAGCAGCTGAAAACGGCAGAATAAAATAGCACAAAGCGGAATCGTTCTATCCGGCAAAGATGGAACGATTCCGTTTTTTCTTTCTATTTCCCCGGCAGAAACAGCAGCGTGCCCCGGGCGGCCAGTACGGGCTGGAACAGGCAGCCCGCCAGCCCGGCGGTGAGCGCCACAACGAGAAACAGCAGTGCCAGAACCAGAACAAGCCGGGCCAGCCCGAAGCGGTGGTGCCCGGCGGGGACTTTTTTGCGCTGCATGGTCAAACCTCCCTTTGTATCAGAGCTCTGCGCCATCCTATGCCGGGCTGTGCCGATTGTGTGCGGGCGCAAAATGTGGTACACTGTTACCGACAAATCACGGAGGAACTGTTATGCTGACCATTACACTGCTGGGCACGGCGGCCACCATGCCCCTGCCGGACCGTGCCCTGACCGCCGCGCTGGCCGAATGCGGGGGCCACGCCCTGCTGTTTGACTGCGGCGAGGGCACGCAGGCGGCGGCCCGCCGCGCCGGGGTCAACCTGATGAAGCTGGATGCCATCTGCCTGACCCACTATCACGGCGACCATATCTTCGGCCTGCCGGGCCTGCTGCAGACGCTGGGCTGTCAGGGCCGGGAGCGCCCGCTGACCCTTTACGGCCCCGAGGGACTGGGAGAGGTCTGGCCCGCCCTGCGCACCCTGGCCGGGCCGCTGCCGTACCCGGTCAGGGCTGTGCAGCTGGACACAGACCCCATCGACCTGACCAACCTCTCCTCCGGCTGGCCTGCGGGGGCGCAGCTTACGCCCTTCCGCACCCGGCACCGGGTGCCCAGCCGGGGCTACCGGCTCGACCTGCCCCGGGCGGGCCGCTTTGATCCTGCAAAGGCCCGGGCACTGAACGTTCCGGTGCCTGCATGGAAACTGCTCCAGCGGGGCCAGAGCATCCCGCTGGAAAACGGGGCGGTGGTCGCCCCTGCGGATGTGCTGGGCCCGACACGCCGGGGTCTGCGGTTCGTGTTCTCGGGTGATACCGCTCCCTGCCCGGCGCTGGAACAGGCCGCGCAGAATGCCGACCTTTTCCTCTGCGATGCCACCTACCCCGACAACGAGCAGGAGGCGCAGGCAAAGCAGTGGGGGCACAGCACTTTTGCGCAGGGTGCGGCCATTGCAAAAAGGGCTGGCGTGCGCCGGTTCTGGCTGATGCATTATTCGCCCATGATCCTTGAACCGGAAGCCGCCCTGCCCAATGCGCAGGCGGTATTCCCGGCGGCGGAGTGCGGCTTTGATGGCAAACAGATCATCCTGCAATATGACGAGGAAGCAACATGACAACGATCAAACTTGACCCGGGTGCAGCCCTGCTGCTGGATGCGCTCCATGGGGCGGGCCATGCGGCCTACGCTGTGGGCGGCTGTGTCCGGGACAGCCTGCTGGGGCTGGACCCCCACGATTGGGACCTCTGCACCAGCGCCCGCCCGGAGCAGGTGATGGCGCTGTTCGGGGAGGAAAAGTGCATCCCCACCGGCCTGCAGCACGGTACCGTGACGGTGAAGCAGGGCGGCAGGCTCTATGAGACAACGACCTTCCGCACCGAGGGGGCCTATTCCGATGGCCGCCACCCGGATGCCGTCTGCTTTGTGCCGGATGTGCGGGAGGATCTTGCCCGGCGGGATTTCACCATCAACGCTATGGCATACAGCGCCGAGGAAGGGCTCATCGACCCCTTTGGCGGGCGGGACGACCTTGCCGCCCATCTCGTGCGAGCGGTGGGGGAGCCGGAACGCCGCTTTGAGGAGGACGCACTGCGCATCCTGCGGCTCTACCGGTTCGCGGCCCGGTTCGGCTTCGCCATCGACCCAGCCACCGGTGCTGCTGCCCGGGCACTGGGGCCGCATCTGGACTGCGTTTCGGCGGAGCGCATCCAGGAAGAACTGCTCAAGCTGCTGGCGGCACCCCGGCCCGGAAGCTATCTGGAACCCGCCGTTCTGGCCGTTGTCCTGCCGGAGCTGGAACCGGAAAAACAGCCGGAACGGTTTGCGGAACTCTGCCGTACCATCGACCGGATCGAACCAACAGCGGAGAACGTGCCCGCCCGGCTGGCGGCCCTTCTCTGCCCGCTGGGTGAAGCCGGTGCCCGCAAAGCTCTGCGCAAACTGAAATGCTCCAACGCGCTCACGGATGAGGTGACAGCGTTGGAAAGGGAAGCTGGAGGGGGTGCCGGGAGCTTTCTCCTGCCCCGGAGCCGAGACAGGTGGGCCGGGAGTTCCTCTGAGGACCGTCCGCTGGGGTGGGACCCTGCTGCCGCAGGCAGTAGGGCGGGCGATGGAATGGCCCGAACCGTGTCCGAAGAGGAAGCTCCCGGTACGCCCGGCTCCGAGATGCAGCTTACAGTCAAACGCCTTTTGGGCCGCTATGAGCTGCAGACGATCCAGCGCCTGACCGCCCTTTGCAGTGCCCGGCATCCGGAACAGGCCGAGGCCTTTGCTGCCCTGCAGGCCGAGGCAGAGCAGCTGACAGCAGAAAATGCCTGCTGCCGGGTGAGCCAGCTGGCCGTGAATGGCCGTGATCTGATGGCGGCGGGGGTCAGACCCGGCCCGGGTCTGCGGCAGGTGCTGAACGCCCTGCTGGAGGCTGTCATCACCGGGCAGACACCCAACGAAAAAGACGCGCTGCTGGCAGCGGCGGCTCAATTTTCTGCGTCTTGACAAGAGAAAGAAGCTGCGGTAGTATTATACTACTGTTTTAGTGTGTTATTGAATGAGGAACGATATGACAGAAGCACAGAACACGAAGCGCCCCGGGGCACTCATCGCCATGAGCGGCGGTGTGGACAGCTCGGTGGCGGCATGGCTGATGCAGCAGGCAGGGTACGACTGCACCGGCATCACCATGCGGCTCACCAGAAACGAGACGCTGGGGCAGTCCGGTTTCCACACCTGCTGCTCCGAAAAGGATATCGAGGATGCCGCCGAGGTGGCCTTTGCGATGGATATCCCCTATGAGGTGCTGGATTTCACCGCCGACTTCCGGGAGAAGATCATCGAAAAGTTCATCCGGGTATACGAGATGGGCGGCACGCCCAACCCCTGCATCGACTGCAACCGGTATATGAAGTTCGACCACCTGCTCCGCTGGGCTGAGAGCCATGGCATGGAGTATGTGGTCACGGGCCATTACGCCCGGGTGGAGCAGGACGAGGCCACCGGCCGCTGGCTGCTGAAAAAGGGGCTGGACGAGGGCAAGGATCAGAGCTATGTGCTCTATAACCTGACCCAGGAGCAGCTGGCCCATGTGCGCCTGCCGCTGGGGGGGCTGCACAAGGCCGAAGTGCGTGAGATCGCGGAAAAGCAGCATTTCATCAACGCCCGCAAGCACGACAGCCAGGATATCTGCTTTGTGCCGGACGGCGATTACGCCCGCTTCATGGAGGACTTCACCGGCAAGCATTATCCGGCAGGTGATTTTCTGGACGAGAACGGAAAAAAGGTGGGCACCCACAACGGCGCGGTGCGGTATACCATCGGCCAGCGCAAGGGCCTGGGCCTTGCCATGGGTGCGCCGGTGTATGTCTGCGCCAAGGATATGCAGGCCAACACCGTCACGGTGGGCCCGGAGGAGAACCTGTTTGACCGCATCGTCTATGCCGACGAGGTGAACTGGATCGCCATCCCGGAGCTGACCGCGCCCTTGCGGGTCACGGCCCGCACCCGCTACCACCAGACCGAGCAGGCGGCCACCGTCTACCCGGCGGGAGAGGGGCAGTTCCGGCTGGAATTTGACCAGCCCCAGCGTGCTCCCACGCCCGGCCAGGCCGTGGTGCTGTATCAGGGGGATGTTGTGCTGGGGGGCGGCACCATCGTTGCGGTGGAATAAACCTCTCAGGCGCTTTGCAGGAAAGTGATAAAGCAAAACGAAAGCAGCTGTGCCGAACCGGAAAAATGAACGGCACAGTGTAAAATGGAGGAGCAAGTATCTATGCAGGATCAATATTCCCGCACCCAGCTGCTGCTGGGCAAGGAAGCAATGGAAAAGCTGCACAATTCCCGTGTGGCGGTGTTTGGCATTGGCGGCGTGGGCGGCTACACGGTGGAAGCGCTGGCACGCAGCGGTGTGGGCGCGCTGGACCTTATTGATGATGACAAGGTCTGCCTGACCAACCTGAACCGTCAGATCGTGGCCACCCACAAGACCGTGGGCCAGTACAAGGTGGATGTGGCCGAACAGCGTGTCCACGAGATCGACCCCAACATCAAGGTCACCACCTACAAGATCTTCTTCACCCCGGAAACGCAGGATCAGTTCGATTTCACCCAGTACGACTATGTGGTGGATGCCATCGACACCGTCACCGGCAAGATCGCGCTGGTGGTCAAGGCCAAGGAGGCAGGCACCCCCATCATCTGCGCCATGGGCGCAGGCAACAAGATGGACCCCACCCGCTTTGAGGTGACGGATATCTACAAGACCTCCGTCTGCCCGCTGGCCAAGGTGATGCGCACCGAGTGCCGCAAGCGGCGGATCAAGCACCTGAAGGTCGTCTACTCCAAGGAGCCTGCCATGACCCCCATCGAGGATGATTCCATCAGCTGCAAGGACCACTGCATCTGCCCCCCGGGCACCCAGCGCAAGTGCACCATCCGGCGCTCGGTCCCCGGTTCCAACGCCTTTGTGCCCTCGGTGGCCGGGCTCATCATCGGCGGCGAGGTCGTGAAGGATCTGGTCGGATATGTGCCGATGAAAGGTTAAAAACGAGAACGCCCCTCTCCGGTCTCACAGATGTCGGAGAGGGGCGTTTTGGGTCAGGGAAAACCGCTCCCACGGCATGGGAACAGGTGGAGCGTGCATCGGGCCGCAGGGCAGCCTGTCCGGGCGTAGCCATTGGCGGTCACCCCAGCAAGCACAATGTTGAAATACGCTCATTTGACAAAATACTTTTTCTAATTTATACTGGAATGCATATTTACATGCAAAAATCAAGGATAGAAGATAGGAAGTATCGTCATGTTGACTCTGGATAAGATCTACCACGCCGCCTTTGTGCTCAAGGACGTTGCCCGCAGGACCGACCTGATTGAAGCGCCCAAGCTCTCCAAGGACTGCCGCCTCTACCTCAAGACCGAGAACCTGCAGGTGACCGGCAGCTTCAAGGTGCGGGGAGCCTATTATAAGATCAGCCAGCTCTCCAGGGAGGAGAGCGAAAAGGGTGTGATCGCCTGCTCTGCCGGCAACCACGCACAGGGCGTGGCTCTGGCCGCCACCCGCCGGGGCATCAAGAGCATCGTCTGTATGCCGGACGGTGCCCCCATTATGAAGGTGGAAAACACCAAGAGCCTGGGTGCGGAGGTCTGTCTGGTGCCCGGCACCTATGATGATGCCCACGACAAGGCCGTGGAGCTGCAGGCCGAGACCGGCATGACCTTCATCCACCCCTACGATGACGAACAGGTCATCGCAGGTCAGGGCACCATTGGTCTGGAGATCCTTGACCAGCTGCCCGATCTGGATGCCGTCATCGTGCCCGTGGGCGGCGGCGGCCTGATCTCCGGCGTGGCCTTTGCCATCAAGAGCCTGCGCCCCGAGGTCAAGGTCTACGGCGTGCAGGCCGAGGGTGCCCCCAGCATGTACCGCAGCCTGCATGAGCACAAGTATCAGACCCTGAAAAATGCGGCCACCTTTGCGGACGGCATTCAGGTCAAGACCCCCGGCGAGCTGACCTATCAGCTCTGTGAGGAATATGTGGACGACATCGTGACCGTCAGCGAGGACGAGACCGCCGCCGCCATCCTCTCCCTGATGGAGAACCAGAAGCTGGTGGCCGAGGGGGCCGGTGCGGTGCCTGTGGCAGCGGCGCTGTTTCACAAGCTGCCCATCGAGGGCAAAAAGGTGGTCTGCCTGATTTCCGGCGGCAACATCGATGTGAACATTCTCAACCGCGTCATCACCCGTGGTCTGGTGATGAGCGGCCGCAAGGCCAACCTGACCATTGCGCTGGAGGATAAGCCCGGCCAGCTGGAGCGGGTGGCCGCCATCGTTTCCCGCTGCGGCAGCAATGTGGTCTCTGTCCTGCATGACGGTTCCGACCCCAACATGCCCATCTCCAGCTGCTTCCTCAAGCTGGCACTGGAGACCCGCGACCATGCCCAGATCGAGCAGATCCGGCAGGAGCTCACCAAAGAGGGCTTCCAGCTGGTGGCCGAGCGCGTTTGATTTTCTGACCGCCTCATCTGCCGCCTGCGGCGGCAGTTTTCTTTCAAAACAGCAAAAAGCGCTGTGCAGTCATCTCACTGCACAGCGCTTTTTCTTATCCATAAAAACGAAAAAGCAAACATTATTTCTGCACGCCGCTCTCGCACTGTTCGATGAACTGTTTGGCCACGCGGGGGCTGCGGCCGCCGGCGCGGATGGCGAAAGCCTCGGCCTTGACCAGCAGCTCTTCCATGGGCATCTGGATGTGGTGCTGTTTTGCCAGCTCTTCCAGAATGGCGGCAAAGCGGGCTTTCTCAGGCCGCTGGAAGGTAACGGTCAGGCCGAACCGGGCGGAAAGGCTCATCAGCTCCTGCCGGGTGTCGGCTTCGTGGATGTCGTCGCCGGTGCGGTCGGTCAGGGTCTCCTTGATGAGGTGGCGGCGGTTGGAGGTGGCGTACACCGCAATGTTCCGGGCCCGGCCGCCCACGCTGCCCTCAAGGATGGCTTTCAGGGCGGCAAAATTGTCGTCGTTGGAGGAGAAGCTCAGGTCATCGATGAAGAGGATGAACTTGAGGGGGTTGGCCGCCAGCTGATCCATCAGGTCGGGGATCTGGTAGAGCTGGTTCTTCTTGACCTCCACCAGCCGCAGGCCGTCGGCGGCGTACTCATTGGCAATGGCCTTGACCGTGCTGGATTTGCCGGTGCCTGCATCGCCGTAGAGCAGAACATTGTTGGCGGGGGAACCGGCCAGCAGGGCGCGGGTGTTGGCAATGACCTTTTCCCGCTCCTTCTCGTAGCCGGGCAGTTCGCTGAGCTTCTGGGGGTCGGGGTACTTCACGGGTACCAGCTGGCCGTTCTCCACCGTGAACACGTGGTGCTTGGCAAACATGCCGTAGCCTTTCTTCCCGGCTTCCCGCATCCGCTGGTTATAGGCGGCGGTCAGGTCGAGCTGCCTTGCCTCCCAGCGGGGCAGGAACGCCAGCTCCCGGTTCTGCCGGTCGGCAGCTTCCAGCAGCGTGTCCAGCGTCAGGCCGCAGAGCTTCTGCAAAAAGTTCAGCTCACTGTTCAGGGCGGCCTCCATCACAGGGGAGAGCTGGCCCGCAGCGGCCTGCCGCACACAGACGGTCTCGGTCTCCAGCACGGCGTTGGAAAGATAATCGCCCAGATTGGTGGTGTGGGCAAACAGGGCAGCTTCAAAGGCGGCCACAGCATCGCACAGGGGGGCGATGGTATCGTCAGCCGCTTCCAGCCGGTCGGTCAGCGCCGCCAGCTTTGCCACAACGGGGTCGCCCAGCAGGGCACGGAAAACAACAAGCCCGTGGAGCCGGGCGTTCCATTCACGAAGTTGCATAGGAAAATCCTCTCTTTTTAACGGCCTTGCCCTCTCAGGCGCGCCGCGCCAGCTCCCCCAAAGGGGGAGCCATTGGCAGGCCGGTCAGAAGGCTGTTTATTTTTATAACAGTGTAGAATTGATTATACTCTTGGAAAAGGCGCTTAGCAAGGGTGTGTTCAATTATCTTCATCTTTCGGCTGATTCACTTTACAAATCGTCGATTGACAAAGGCCCGATTTATAGTATAATTGACCCAACGTTCAAATCGGAATGCAAGATGCGAAAAGTAACGTGTCTGAGGGAAATTTTGTTGAGAGTGTAAGAGGAAAAGGAACAGGAGCAACTTACCATGCAGTTGAATGGTTCGCAAATTTTTGTTGAAGTCCTCTGCGAACAGGGCGTGGACACCATCTTCGGCTACCCCGGCGGTGCTGTGCTGAACCTGTACGACGAGCTGTATAAGAATTCTGACCGCATCCACCATGTGCTGACCGCCCACGAGCAGGGCGCTTCTCATGCGGCCGATGGCTATGCCCGCGCAACGGGCCGCACCGGCGTGGTGCTGGCCACCAGCGGCCCGGGTGCCACCAATCTGGTCACCGGCATTGCCACTGCCTACATGGACTCCGTGCCCATGGTCGCCTTTACCGGCAATGTGCCGACCCCCGGTCTGGGCAAGGACAGCTTTCAGGAGGCGTATATCGAGGGCATTACGATGCCCATCACCAAGCACAACTTCACGGTGCGCAAGGTAGAAGAGCTGGCCGACACCATGCGTGCGGCGTTCCGCATTGCGCAGAGCGGCCGCAAGGGCCCGGTGCTGGTGGATATCCCCAAGGATGTCACTGCCGCTGTCTGCGAGTTCACCCCCAAGCAGCCGGAGCAGATCCGCACCGTGACCACCTACGATGAACAGCAGGTCAAGTGGGCCGCCGATATCATCAACGCGGCCAAGCGCCCGCTGGTCTATTTTGGCGGCGGCGTGCGGAGCGCGGCTTCCTGCCAGCCCCTGCGTGACCTGATCCACAAGGCGGAGATCCCCGCCACCTATACCCTGATGGCCGCAGGCGTTGTGCCCTACGGTGACCCGATGAACATCGGCATGGTCGGAATGCACGGCTGCTACACCTCCAACCGGGCGGTCGCGGATTGTGACGTGCTGATCGCACTGGGAACCCGCTTTTCTGACCGCGTGGCCCTGAACCCCAAGACCTTTGCCAGGAACGCCACCATCATCCAGATCGATATCGACCCCAGTGAGCTGGGCAAGAACGTGGATGTGGATCTTGCCATTGCCGGTGATGTCTGCTATGTCCTGAGCGGGATGCTCCCCCTCATTGAGGAGAAGAAGCACCCCGACTGGATGAAGATGATCCACGAGTGGCAGGCGCAGGATTACCACCCCGTGTCCGACCCCACCCGCCTGATGCCCCATCAGGTCATCGGCGAGGTGTGCAGCCAGTGCGGCCCCGAGGCCGTGTATGTCACCGACGTGGGCCAGCACCAGATGTGGGCGGCCCAGTACATCCGCCACACCAAGAGCCGCGGCTTTATCACCAGCGGCGGCCTGGGCACCATGGGCTTTGGCTATGGCGCGGCCATCGGCGCGCAGATGGCGCTGGGCCGGGAGCAGCGGGTGGTCATGTTCACGGGCGACGGTTCCTTCCACATGAACCTCAACGAGGCCTGCACCGCTGTCAGCTATGAGCTGCCCATCATCACGGTCATCTTCAACAACTCTGTGCTGGGCATGGTGCGCCAGTGGCAGACCACTTTCTACGAAAAGCGCTACTCCCAGACCGACCCCCACCGCCGCACCGACTTTGTCAAGCTGGCGGACGGCTTTGGCCTGAAGGGCTACCGCTGCACCAACCTCCCCGAGTTCCAGGCCGCATTTGCCGATGCCCTCAAGCAAAAGGGCCCCACCTGGATCGAGTGCATCATCGACAAGGACGAAAAGGTCCTGCCCATGATCCCCGGCGGCGGCGACATCAATGATATCATCATGGAATAAGGAGGACTGACCCATGGAATCCAAACGCAGAGTCATCAGTCTGCTGGTGGACAACCAGAGCGGTGTTCTGGCCCGGGTGTCCAACCTGTTCTGCCGCCGCGGCTTCAACATCGACAGCCTGACGGTGTCCGCCACCAACGACCCGGCGGTCAGCCGCATCACCGTGACCATCACCAGCGATGAAAAGGCGCTGAGCCAGCTCATCCTCCAGACCGAGCGGCTGGAAGTGACCCGGCAGGTGTTCGTGCTGGACCACGAGAACTCGCTGGAGCGGGAGCTGCTGCTGCTCAAGGTGGCTGCCGATGTCCACAACCGCAGTGAGCTGCGGGAGATCGCCAGCATCTACAAGGCAAAGATCATTGATTTTTCGCCCGACAGCATGGTGCTGGAGCTGACCGGCCGCCCCGAAAAGGTGGACGCGTTCCTCAAGATCCTGGCGGACTACAAGATCCTTGAGCAGTGCCGCACCGGTGTGACCGCCCTGGAGCGCGGCGGGATGCACCAGCACATGCAGAAGCCCCCGCAGGAGGTGCGGGCAGCCCAGCTGCCCCTGCCCGGGACCCATTGCCCGCAGTAAAGGCCTGAGGGGGTCCACTCAGTTTTCCATAAAAATCAAAATATAAAAATAAAACAGGAAAGAGTAAAAGGAGACTACTACCATGGCGATCAAGAAATACTACGATTCCGACTGCAACCTCGGCGTGCTGGACGGCAAGACCGTTGCTGTCATCGGCTTCGGCAGCCAGGGCCACGCCCATTCCGAGAACCTGGCCGAGAGCGGCGTGAACGTTGTTGTCGGTCTGCGCAAGGGCTCTGCCCACTGGGCAAAGGCCTCCGAGTTCGCCGCCACCCACGACAACTTCAAGGTCATGGAAGTCGAAGAGGCTGCCAAGGCTGGCGATGTTGTGATGATGCTGGTGCCCGATGAGCTGTGCGCCGATATCTACAACACGCAGGTCGCACCTTACATGACCGAGGGCAAGGCCCTGGCCTTTGCACACGGCTTCAACATCCACTTCAAGACCATCACCGCGCCCAAGAACGTTGACGTGATCATGATCGCTCCCAAGGGCCCCGGCCACATCGTCCGCCGCCTGTACACCGAGGGCGAGGGCTGCCCCTCTCTGATCTGCGTGGAGCAGGATTACACCGGCAAGGCAAAGGATATCGCTCTGGCTTACGCTTCCGGCATCGGCGCTGGCCGTGCAGGCATCCTGCAGACCACCTTCAAGGAGGAGACCGAGACCGACCTGTTCGGCGAGCAGGCAGTTCTGTGCGGCGGTGTCTGCGAGCTGATCCACGCAGGCTTCGATACGCTGGTTGAGGCTGGCTACGAGCCCGAGATGGCATACTTTGAGACCTGCCACGAGATGAAGCTGATCGTTGATCTGATCAACGAGGGCGGCTTCTCCAAGATGCGCTACTCCATCTCCAACACCGCTGAGTACGGCGATTACCGCACCGGCAAGCGCCTGATTACCGAGGAGACCCGCAAGGAGATGAAGAAGGTTCTGACCGAGATCCAGGATGGCACCTTTGCTTCCGAGTTCCTCACCGAGATGAGCCCCAAGGGCGGCCGCAAGGTCCACTTCCTGGCTGAGCGCCGGATGCAGGCCGAACACCCCATCGAGAAGGTGGGCGCAGAGCTGCGCAGCATGATGAGCTGGCTGAAGAAGTAATTAACTCCCCCAGTCGCCTGCGGCGACAGCCCCCTCAAAGAGGGAGCCTTTTGTCTGACCGCAGCGTGAAGCCTCCCTCCGTGAGGGAGGTGGCATCGCGCAAGCGATGACGGAAGGAGTTCAGCCCAAAGCTGCTTTTAAAACTAAGAAAGGCTCCCTCCTTTGGGGAGGGGGTCTTTTGTTATAAGGAAAAGAGGAACAAACCATGAGAAGCGATAATGTGACCAAGGGTTCGGAGCGGGCCCCCAACCGAAGCTTATTCTACGCACTGGGTTACACCCCCGAAGAGCTGGAGCGCCCGCTGATCGGCGTGGTCAGCGCTTACAGCGAGATCGTGCCCGGCCACATGAATCTGGATAAGATCGCCGATGCCGTGAAGGCCGGTGTGGAGATGGCCGGCGGCACCCCCATCCTGATCCCGGCTATCGGTGTCTGCGATGGCATCGCCATGGGCCATGTGGGCATGAAATACTCCCTGGCCTCCCGCGAACTGATCTGCGACAGCGTGGAGACCATGCTGATGGCCCATCAGCTGGACGGTCTGGTGCTGGTGCCCAACTGCGATAAGATCGTGCCCGGCATGGTCATGGCCGCTGTCCGCATGGATGTGCCCGCGGTGGTCTGCTCCGGCGGCCCCATGCTGGCCGGCAGCTACGGCGGCGAGGAAGTCAGCCTTTCCAAGATGTTCGAGGCTGTGGGCGCTTACAAGGCCGGCATGATCACCGACGAGCAGCTGGAAGACTGCACCTGCAACTGCTGCCCCAGCTGCGGCAGCTGCTCCGGCATGTACACCGCCAACAGCATGAACTGCCTGTGCGAGGCCATCGGCATTGCCCTGCCCGGCAACGGCACCATCCCGGCGGTCTACTCCAAGCGCCTGCAGCTGGCAAAGCACGCCGGTATGGCCATCATGGACATGGTCAACAAGGGCATCACCGCCCGCCAGATCATCAACGAGCGCTCCATCCGCAACGCACTGACCTGCGATATGGCGCTGGGCTGCTCCACCAATACCGTCCTGCATCTGCTGGCCATTGCCTACGAGGCCGGTGTGCCCATCGACCTGAAGCTCTTCAACGAGATCAGCGCCAGGACCCCCAACCTCTGCCATCTGGCCCCAGCAGGCCCCACCCACATGCCCGACCTCTATGCCGCAGGCGGCATCCCCGCCGTGCAGGCAGAGCTGGCCAAGAAGGGCCTGCTGGATCTGGATGTGCCTACCGTCACCGGCAAGACCCTGGGGGAGAACATCAAGGGTGCCCACATCCTGAACGAAAAGGCCATCCGCCCCATCGAGACCCCCTACTCCCAGACCGGCGGCCTGCAGATCCTGTGGGGCAACATCGCTCCGGACGGCTGTGTGGTCAAGCGCAGTGCCGTGGCACCCGAGATGCAGCAGCACTCCGGCCCGGCCCGCGTGTTCAACAGCGAGGAGACCGCCATTGCAGCCATCTACGCAGGCCAGATCGTTCCGGGCGATGTGGTGGTCATCCGCTACGAGGGCCCCAAGGGCGGCCCCGGTATGCGCGAGATGCTCAACCCCACCTCCGCTCTGGCCGGTATGAAACTGGATAAGACCGTGGCCCTCATCACCGACGGCCGCTTCTCCGGCGCATCCCGCGGCGCAGCCATCGGCCACGTCAGCCCCGAGGCTGCTTCCGGCGGCCCCATCGGCCTGATCGAGGAGGGCGATACCATCAGTATTGATATCCCCAACGCAAAGATCACGCTGGAGGTCAGCGACGAGGTGCTGGCCGAGCGCAAGGCAAAGTACGTTGCGCCCGAGCCCAACATCAAGACCGGCTGGCTCAGCCGCTATGCCCGCATGGTCACCAGTGCAAACCTGGGTGCGGTGCTGAAGTGACCCGGAAGACCGCATAACAAAAAAAGCTCCCGACGCGCAGAACGTCGGGAGCTTTTTTTATCCGAAACAGCGGGATACAGAAAATGGGACAAAAGAAAAGCATCCTGAATCACTTCAAGATGCTTGGTGGTTGCGGGGGCCGGATTTGAACCAACGACCTTCGGGTTATGAGCCCGACGAGCTACCAGACTGCTCCACCCCGCGATATTTACTTGTCTGCATCAGCTGTTCGCTGACTGCTCAAGTATAATACCACAGAGGCGGGTGGATGTCAAGGGTTTTGGAAAAGTTTTTTACTTTTTCTTTTTGGGATGGCGGACACGGTAGTAGATCACGCCGCAGACCGCGCCGATGAGGATGGCGGGCCATGCGCCCACAAGGAACACCGCCACGGCCTGTGCACCGGACACGAAGCCGGTCCAGCCATTGCGCAGGGCGGCCAGCAGCTTTGCGCCGAAGCTGGTGCTGGTGGGGGTCAGGGTCTCCACCTCGTTCAGGGTGATATAGACGGTGCAGCAGGAGACCTGATTGCTGTACCAGTCCAGCTGGCTCTGCCAGCTCTCGATCTGGTACTGCACATCGCTCAGGCTGGACTCGATCTCCAGCAGGTCGGCCAGGGTGTCGGCCTGGGCCTGCAGCTCCTGCAGGCGGGTGCGCTGGGCGGTCAGGCTGGCCAGCCGGGCCTCGGTGTCCATATACCGGGTGGTAATATCCTCCGCCTGCTGGTTCTGGTAGGTCACGCTGCCGGACTGGGCAGCGGCGGCCAGAAAGCTCTTGTAGCTGTCCTGAGGCACCCGCAAAGTCAGGCTGACGCTCCGGGTGCTGTCGGTGTTGGTGTACTCGCTGCTGGATTCCATATAGCCGTCCGCGTCAGAAAGGGCCGCATCCAGTGCCGCGCGGGCGGTATCGTAATCCCGGGTCTCCAGCGTGAGGTTGGCAGTATAGATGATCTTGGCGCTGTCGGCGGTGCGGGTGGAAGCATCGCTCTCCGCTTCGCCGGAGGTCAGCAGGGAACCGCCGGCGGCAGTCTCTGCTGACCGGTAGCTGTCCTCTGCGCCAAAGGTGGAGATGCCGTTGTCTGCAGAACCGGAGACGGCGTTTTCGGTGTCCTCCATGGAGTAAACAGCGGCCTGCGGGGCGGATGCCTTGGCGGCGGAGTAGTTGGAGGAAGAGCCGCCGCCCAGCAGGGTGACCCCTTTCCATTCATAGGCATACACGGCACCGTACAGGCAGACCCCGCAGACTGCCACGCAGGCGGCCAGCTGGGCCCAGCGCCGGGCGGGGAAGCGGAGGGGCTTTTTCTGTTTTTTGGGGGTCGGGGAAAGCGCGGGCATGGCGATGCTCTTGGCACCGGGTGTTTCGGCGGCATTGGCCTGCAGGGCAAGCAGCTTTGCCTTCAGGTCATCGGAAGCGTGCAGATCGTCCACTTCCATCTTGTATTCATACCACCTCATCTTCGATCTCCTCCTTCAGCAGCGTATGTAACTGGGCGCGTGCCCGCCGCAGCCAGCTGAGCACCGTGTTGGTGGGCGCACCCAGCATCCGGCCTACCTCGGCGGCGGTGTAGCCCTCGTAATAATGGAGGTACACGGCGTTGCGGTAGTTTTCCGGCAGAGTGCGCACCGCATCGAGCACACTGCCGTCATTTCCGGATTCCGGGGCAGGAATGTTTTCGTCCAGTTCGGTGTCCTTCTGGCGCGCGGCCCGGGTGATATCCCGGCAGCGATTGATGGCGACCCGCAGCAGCCAGGCTTTGAGGTGCTCCTCACTCTCAAAGCGGCCTTCGTAGCGCAGGAGCTTTTCAAACACATCCTGCACCACGTCCTCCGCGTCGGCGGTGCAGCTGCAATTGTGCATCGCGGCGCGGAACACGGTGTCGCTGTATCGCTGTACAGCCAGCGCAAAAACTTCGTCTTTGGTCAACTGTCCCATAAGTCTCTTTCTCTCCTTTGCGGCCCCGGGCGGGGCTGGTGGAAACAACTGTTTCAAAGGGACGTTTCACCCCATATACGGGTGAAACGCACGGATTATTGCATTAACGATAAAGCCTTTGGAAAAGGGCAATTTTCTCCGCAAGATACAGATCTGCTTTGGGGTGGGCCAGCCAGTGCTTCTGCCGGGTGGTCTGGCACAGGCGGCGGGCAAGGGCGGCAGGGTCGGTGTCGATGGCCTCCACATCCTGCAGGGTCAATTGCAGGGTCAGAGCGGCCGGGACATCCGGCAGGGGAGGCAGCGGGTCCTCCCAGACAAAGGGCGGCAGCAGCTGCACCGCGCAGACAGCGCGGGAACACTCCTCGGTGAGCAGCAGGGCGGCGGGGGAGCCATCCGGCTCCACATGCAGGCTGCTGTAAAGCAGCTGGAGGTTCCGGGGAGCAGAGAGCAGAACAGCACCCTCGTCCGCCGTTTCGCTGAGGGCGAGGCACCCGGCGGCCTCGTCGGCATAGATGCGCCGGGCCGGTGCCCGGAAGCTGGCATAGAGCGCAGGCAGGTGGAAAACGCCCGCCTTGTCCAGCCCGTGCTGCAGCAGCAGATAGAATTCGGTCAGCGGGTGGTCCGGGTCCGGCTGCGGCATCCCGAAGTCCGGCCGGGAAAGATGTCCTCCGCCCATAGTCTCCCTCCTTTTCCAGTGCATTACCCTTTTAGTATATGGGTTTTGCAACGGATTTTCAACTGTAATTGCAACGCTTTCGGAGAATGGGAAATTTTCCCGCGCGGCCAGGACCCTTTGCGGGGGAGCCTCCGGCAGACCAAAACGGGAGACAGAAACAAAAAGCCCGATCGTTCGGGAACGACCGGGCCTGTGCATATTGTGCTGAGAGAGAAGCTGTTATTTCTGATAGCCCAGCGTAGCCGCCATCACGGCTTTGATGGTGTGCATCCGGTTTTCGGCCTCGTCAAAGACGATGCTCTGGGGGCCCTCGAATACCTCATCGGTCACCTCCATGGCATCGCGGCCAAAGCGCTCGCCCATCTCTTTGCCCACAGCGGTCTTGTGGTCGTGGTAGGCGGGCAGGCAGTGCATAAACACGGCCTTGGAGCCTGCAATATTCATCAGCTCCTGATTGATCTGATAGGGGGCCAGGTCGTGGATGCGCTCGGCCCAGACCTCGATGGGTTCGCCCATGGAGACCCACACATCGGTGTAGAGGACATCGGCACCCTGGGCAGCCTTGGCGGGGTCCTCCTCAAAGGTCAGGGTGGCACCGGTCTCGGCGGCAATGGCCTGGCACTGTGCGATCAGGGCGGCATCCGGCTGATACTTTTTGGGGGCGCAGGCGGTGAAGTGCAGGCCCATCTTGGCGCAGCCCACCATCAGGCTGTTGCCCATGTTGTAGCGGGCATCGCCGAAGTAGACGAAATGGATGCCTTTCAGGCTGCCAAAGTGCTCCCGGATGGTCAGGAAGTCGGCAAGGATCTGGGTGGGATGGAACTCGTTGGTCAGGCCGTTCCAGACCGGAACACCGGCGTAATGGGCCAGGTCTTCCACGATCTCCTGCCCATAGCCGCGGTACTCGATGCCGTCAAACATCCGGCCCAGCACCCGGGCGGTGTCGGCAATGGATTCCTTTTTGCCGATCTGACTGCCCGACGGGTCAAGGTAGGTGACCTCCATGCCCAGATCGTGGGCGGCGACCTCAAAGCTGCAGCGGGTGCGGGTGGAGGTCTTTTCAAAGATCAGGGCGATGTTCTTGCCAGCCAGCTGCTCATTGTGGCGGATGCCGGCCTTTTTCCTGGCCTTCAGGTCAGCGGCCAGATCGAGCAGCTCCTCAATCTCGGCAGGGGTGTAGTCCAGAAGCTTCAGAAAACTGCGATTTTTCAGACTCATTGTATACTTTCCTCTCTATGCAATGAAAAATGTATATTTATTCGATAAGGCGGTTCTATTATATAACGAATAAACTGTATTTTCAAGGGAAAGTTTTGGGAGAGGTTTCGCTCCCCTTACAGCTCCAGCAGTTCCTTCCGCCCGCTGGGGGTGTAGGCGGTCAGGCGAACACCTGCTTTTTTGAACATGAACCGCGCCGCCACGCTGGAATCGGAATCGTGGTACTTGTCGCCGTAGTACACCACCTCGGAGATGCCGGACTGGATGATGGCCTTGGCGCACTCGTTGCAGGGGAAGAGGGTCACATAGACCCGGGCACCCTTCAGGTTGTTGTGGGCGCTGTTCAGGATGGCGTTGAGCTCCGCATGGCAGACGTACATGTACTTCGTGTCCAGCGGGTCGCCCTCGCGCTCCCACGGCATGGCATCGTCATCGCATCCAATGGGCATTCCGTTGTAGCCCAGGGAGAGAATCTTGTTCTCCGGGCTGACAATGCAGGCTCCCACCTGGCTGCTGGGGTCCTTGGAGCGCATGGCGGTGAGCAGGGCGATGCCCATAAAGTATTCATCCCAGTTGATGTAATCGGTGCGTTTCATGGCAAAGTGCCTCCCTCTATCTTTCATTGGGTCTATTGTACCATGCCAACCCACGTCCTGCAATCGATTTTGCGCGCATCCGGTCAAAATGCACAAAAGAATCCCGGGAAGTTTGGCGGGCAGATGAAAGAAAATTTCGGACAATCTATTTGAAAATCATTTGGAGTGTGGTATTATCTTTGTAAAATATGCCACAAAAACGGAGAGGCTGCTCCGTGCGGCGGAAATGAGGGAAAAACCGATATGAAATACGCAAGCAACAACATCCGTAATATCTTGATTGCAGGCCATGCCGGCAGCGGCAAAACGACGCTGACTGAGGCACTGGTCTATTTTTCGGGCGCAGCAGAGCGTATGGGCCGTGTTGAGGACGGCACCACGATTTCGGACTTTGACCCTGAGGAAGCAAAGCGGAAGGCAAGTCTGTCGGCATCTGTGGTGCCGGTGGAGTACGAAGGCATCAAGTACAACCTGATCGATGCGCCGGGCCTGTTCGACTTTGAGGCAGGTGAGTATGAGGGCATCCGCGCTGCCGAGAGCGTGCTGGTGTGTGTTTCCGGCCGCAGCGGCGTGACCGTGGGCGCGGAGAAAGCCTTCCAGCTGGCCCGCAAGAACGGCAAGGCCACCATGGTGTTCATCTCCAAGTGCGACCTGGAAAATGCCAACTACTTCAAGATCCTGGAGGAGATGAAGATCAAGTTCGGCTCCACCGTCTGCCCCTGTGTTGTGCCCGCCAAGCTGGACGACGGCACCCCTGTCTACATCAACCTGTTCAGCCAGAAGGCCTTCAAGTATGAGAGCGGCAAGCAGATCCAGGTGGAGCTGCCCGATATTGGCCACCGCTTCCAGGGCCTGATCGAGGCTATGAGCGAGGCCATTGCAGAGACCGACGATGAGCTGATGGAAAAGTTCTTCGGCGGTGAGCCCTTTACGACCGAGGAGATCGTTGAGGGAATGCGCAAGGGCGTTAAGGACGGCCTGATCACCCCCGTGTTCTGCGGCAGCGCCGTCAACCAGCAGGCATTGGATATGCTGCTGTTCAATATGCACAAGCTCCTGCCCAGCCCGCAGCACGATGCCGCCATCTTGGCCGAGAATGCCAGCGGCGAGCCTGTGGAGCTGCATTGTGATGAGACCGAGCCCACCGCAGCCTATGTCTTTAAGACTGTGGCTGACCCGTTCGTGGGCAAGTTGAGCTACCTTCGCGTGATCAGCGGCAAGGTGACCGGCGGCGCTGCTCTGGTCAACGCCCGCACCGGCGAGACCGAGAAGATCAGCAAGCCCCTGACCGTCATCGGCAAGAAGCAGACCGAGACCGACGGCATCGGTGCTGGTGATATCGGCGCTGTGGCAAAGCTGGTCAGCGCAAAGACCGGCGATACCCTGTGCGATGCTTCCCGCGTGGTCAAGCTGCCTGCCGCTGCCTTCCCGCTGCCCAGCCTGTTCATGGCAGTCACCGTGGCCAAAAAGGGCGATGAGGGCAAGATCTCCAGCGCGCTGGCCCGCCTGATGGAAGAAGATCCGACCCTGAGTTACATCAATAATGCCGAGACCCACCAGCAGATCATTGGTGGTCTGGGTGAGCAGCATCTGGATGTGGTCAAGGCCAAGCTGAAGAATAAGTTCGGCGTGGAGATCGGTCTGGAAGCTCCTCGCATTGCCTACCGTGAGTCCATCCGCAAGGCCTGCCAGAAGCAGGGCCGCCATAAGAAGCAGACCGGCGGCCACGGCCAGTTCGGCGATGTCGTCATCAACTTCGAGCCCTGTGACAGCGAGCAGGTGGTGTTTGAGGAAAAGGTGTTCGGCGGCAGCGTGCCCAAGAACTTCTTCCCGGCTGTAGAAAAGGGTGTCCGCCTTGCCGCCGAAAAGGGCGTGCTGGCCGGTTATCCTGTGGTCGGCCTGAAGGCTACCCTGCTGGATGGCAGCTACCACCCCGTGGACAGCTCCGAGATGGCCTTTATCATGGCTGCAAAGCTGGCCTATAAGGCTGCAATGCCCGAGGCAGGCCCCGTTATTCTGGAGCCCATCCATACCCTGAAGGCCCATGTCCCCAACGACAACACCGGCGATATCATGGGCGATGTGACCAAGCGCCGCGGCCGCGTGCTGGGCATGGAACCCGATGAGGATGGCATGCAGACCGTCATTGCCGAGGTCCCGCTGGCTGAGCTGAGCAACTTCACCACCTTTATCCGGCAGATCACCCAGGGCCGCGGCTGGTTCACCACCGAGTTTGCCCGCTACGAGATCCTGCCCGAGATGCTGGTGCCTGCCGTGGTGGAGCAGGCCAAGAAGCTGGGCAACCTGGATGAGGGTGCGGAGGACTGAACCACTCCGTCTCGTATCCGCTCGACAGCTCTCCTGATAGGAGAGCCAGGTTAAGTTCATATTGACATTACCGGAGCCCTGCTGGCAATTCCCTCTGCCGGCGGGGCTTTTGTTGTTGGGGGAAGGGAACAAAACAGGAAAAAGGCGGGGCATCAGATTACTGCACTGATGCCCCGCCTTTTGCAGGTCAGATCATTTTTTCCGTTTTCCGGGTTTCTTTTTCCGCACGCTGTACCCGAAGGTGCCCAGCTTTTTGCCCAGGCTCAGGTATTCGCCGTGGCTGTACACGATCAGCTTTGCCTTGTCCAGGCAGAGCTTGCCGTTTTCATCCAGCAGGCTCTCATCCACATCGCAGGCCACGACTTCGGCCAGGAACAGGTCATGGCTGCCCAGCGGGATGACCTGCGTGACCCTGCATTCCAGATTGACCGGGCTCTCCTCCAGGATGGGGCAGTTGGTCAGAACGCTGCCCGGGGCGGCGTGGAGCTTACAGGCGGCAAACTTGTCGTTGTCGCGGCCGCTCTTCACGCCGCACCAGTCCACCGCACGCACCAGCTGTTCGGTGGGCAGGTTGATGGCAAACTGTCCGCTCTCCTTGATGAGGTGGTGGCTGTACCGCTCGGGGCGAACGCTGATGGATACCATGCTGGGCTGGGTGCAGATGGTGCCTGTCCAGCCGATGGTGATGAGGTTGGGCTGCTCCAGCCCGCCGCAGGAGACCAGCACCGGCGGTTCCGGGTTCAGCAGGGTGCTGCCCCGCCAGCTCTGTTTGCTCATCCGTGATACTTCCTTTCATAGGGGGCCCAGGTGCGCTCCGAGATGATGTAGCGCGGGCGGGCCTTTGTTTCCATATAGATCTTGCCGATGTATTCGCCGATGACACCCAGGCAGACCAGCTGCACGCCGCCCACAAAGCAGACGATGCAGATGGTGGAGGCCCAGCCGGCCACCACGCTGCCCATGGCCGCCTGCACGATGGCCCAGATCACGCCGATGAAGCTGATGAGGCTGACCACGATGCCTGCCCCGGTGATGAGCCGGATGGGCTTGTTGGAAAGGCTGGTGATGCCATCAAAGGCCAGCGCCAGCATTTTGCGCAGGGGATAGTGGCTCTCACCGGCCAGCCGCTCGTGCCGCTCGTAGAGCACCTGCTCACTCTTAAAGCCCACCAGCGGCACCATGCCGCGCAGGAAGATGTTGACCTCCTTGTAGTCGGCAAAGCTGTCCAGCACCCGGGCGCTGATGAGCCGGTAGTCGGCGTGGTTGAACACGATATCCGCGCCAAGGGCATTCATCAGGTGGTAGAAGCCCTCGGCGGTGAACCGCTTGAAGAAGGTGTCGGTGTCCCGGCGGCTGCGCACGCCGTAGACCACCTCGGCACCGTCCAGATATTTCTGTACCATCTCGTCCATGGCGTTGATGTCATCCTGACCATCACAGTCGATGGAGATGGTGATGTCACAGTTGTTGGCGCGGGCCTCCATCAGGCCCGCCAGCACGGCGTTCTGATGGCCCCGGTTCCGGCTCTGGGAAATGCCGATGAAATGCGCATCCTGCTTTGCAAAGCTGCAGATGAGCTCCCAGGTTTTGTCCCTGGAGCCATCGTTGACGAACAGCACCCGGCTCTTGTCGCTGATCATGCCTTTTTCGGTGAGGCTGGTGATCTTTTGCAGGAACATCGGCGCTGTAATGGGCAGCACCTGCTCTTCGTTGTAGCAGGGAATCACGATCCAGAGAATTGGTTTAGACATAGTTATAGATCACTTTCCTTTTATAGAATCATCTGCCGCAGAGCCTCCGGATCCAGCAGCTTGAAGCTGGAACGGTAGGTATCCAGCAGCCCGTCCCGCTGCATCAGGCTCAGCTCCCGGGAAAGGGCGCTGCGGTCGCAGTTGAGGTAATCGGCCAACTGGATGCGGGAGAAGGGGATAGTAAAGGTCATGCTGCCCTGCTGCTCGGCCTCGCTGAGCAGGTAGGCGCAGACCTTGGCCCGCAGGGTCTTCATCACCAGCAGGTCCACCCGGCGGGAGAGCAGGAAATATTTATCGCTGATGGTCCGCACCAGATTCTGCAGCAGGCGCTGGCGGGCAGCGGAGCCGTCCGGCTGGAGCAGCTTCTCGTAGGGGAAGAGCAGGACCTCGCAGGGGGCGGATGCCACCACCGTGACCGGGCTGTCCAGGCTGGAACCGCCCAGCACGTCGCCAAACACGCCCCCCGGCCCCATGTGGGTGATGGGGGTCCGTGCCCCGCCCGGTGCCGGGCGGTAGGCCTCGATGCTTCCGGTCAGCACAACGCCGACCCGGTGGCTGGTGGCCCCGGCCTGCACCAGCGCCTCGCCCCGGCCATAACTGCGGATGCAGGCCCCCAGCTCACTGAGCAGGGGGCGCAGTTCCCCGGCAGAGATCCCGGCAAAAAGAGAGGTGGATTGTAACAGCGGCAGATAGTTTTCCATGTCAGTTCCGTGAGGTTTTCCCCGGGCCCTCACCGCCCTTCTGCAATTCCGTTGCATGGGCAACGGTATTTTTAGCTCCATTATAGTAAACTTGAGCGCGTAAAGCAAATGATTTTGCAAAATTTGCAAATTTTGTTTCTGGTTGAAACAACAAAGAGAGGAAGGAATCTGAACCATGATGAAAAAACTGACCTCCCTGCTGCTGTCGGCTGCGCTGATGATCAGCCTGCTGGCCTGCGGGGCTTTTGCCGCCAAAACAGAAAGAGGCGTGCGCATTGCGGGCCTGAAGGGCCCCACCACCATGGGCCTGGTCAATCTGCTGGATATGGAGCGCAGCGGCAAGGCCAGCCAGCACTACGACCTGCAGCTCTACGGCGCAGCGGACGAGATCGTGCCCAAGCTCATCAAGGGTGAACTGGATATGGCCGCCATCCCTGCCAATCTGGCCGCGACCCTTTACCAGAAGACCAATGGCGGCATCCAGGTGATGGCCGTGAACACGCTGGGCGTGCTGTATGTGGTGGAAAAAGGTGACAGCATCCACAGCTTTGCCGACCTGAAGGGCCGCACCATCCTGTCCACCGGCAAGGGCACCACGCCGGAGTATGTTCTGCGCTACCTGCTCACCAAGAATGGCCTGGACCCCGATAAGGATGTGAAGATCGAGTATTACAGCGAGGCATCTGAGGTGACCGCCCAGATGGCCGCCTCCAAAAAGGATGCCATTGCCGTTCTGCCCCAGCCCTATGTGACCGCCGCCCAGCTGAAGGACAGCAGCCTGCGGGTGGTGCTGGACCTGACCAAGGAGTGGAACAAGGTCTGTGACACCCAGCTCATCACGGGTGTCACCGTTGTCCGCACGGAGTACGCCAAAGAGAACCCGGACATCGTGGCAAATTTCCTGCGGGATTACGAGAAGAGCATCAAGGCCGCCCAGACAGATATTGCCGGTACGGCGGCTCTCTGCGAGGAGACCGGCGTGGTGGCCAAAAAGGCCATTGCCCAGAAGGCGCTGCCCCAGTGCAACATCGTTTACCGTGTGGGGGACGAGATGAAGGCCGATGTCAACGCCTACCTCAAGGTGCTGTATGATGCTTCCCCCGCTGCAGTGGGCGGCAAGCTGCCAGATGCAAACTTCTACTACACCAAGGCCACGCCCGGTCAGGTGTTCTGGCGAAGCGTCCAGCGCAGTTTTCAGTAAACCGATAAAAAGGAGAGCCGTGCAGCCGCACGGCTCTTTTTGAGTGAGAACGGAGCAGGTAAAATGAAACAGACAAAAAAACGCCGCACAGGGCTGCTGGCAGCGGTGGTGTTCTGGCTGGCCGTCTGGCAGGCGGCGGCCATGGCCATCGGGCAGGAGGTCTTTCTGGTGTCACCCATTCAGGCGGCGGGTACCCTGATGGAGCTGCTGCCGCAGGCCGATTTCTGGCAGCGGGTGGGGTTCAGCGCCGGGCATATCCTGCTGGGTTTTGCGCTGGGCGTAGTGGTCAGCGTTCTGCTGGCGGCTGCCGCCGAGCGCTGGGCCTGGGTGGACACGCTGCTGGCCCCGGTCATCCAGCTGGTCAAGGCCACGCCGGTGGCCAGCTTTATCATTCTGGCGCTGGTGTGGGTCAGCGGGCGATCGCTCTCCATCCTCATCAGCTTTCTGATGGTCCTGCCCGTGCTGTACAGTGCCATGCGCACCGGCATCGAGAGCGCGGACGCGCAGCTGCTGGAAATGGCGCAGGTGTTCCACCTGCCGCTGGCCCGGCGGGTAAAAGCCATCTGGCTGCCCGCCATCCTGCCGGCCTTCCGGCAGGGGTGCAGCGTGGCGCTGGGCATCTGCTGGAAGAGCGGTGTGGCCGCCGAGGTCATCGGCCTGCCCGATGGCAGCATCGGAGATGCCCTCTACCGGGCAAAGATCACACTCTCTACCGGGGAGCTGTTCGCCTGGACGTTCGTCATCATCCTGCTGAGCGCAGGCTTTGAGAAGCTGTTCCTGGCCCTGCTGGACAAGGCAGTGGCCCGCGTGTTGGGAGAGGATGTGACGAAAAATGATTAACAAACTGGAAATTTGCGGATTAACAAAACGCTTTGGAGAAAAAACGCTCTTTGAGGATCTGGATCTGACCCTTGCGGAGCCTGCCATTCTCTGGGCACCCAGCGGCTGGGGCAAGACCACCCTGCTCCGCATCCTGATGGGGCTGGAAGTACCGGATTCGGGCACGGTGCAGGGCGTGGGCCGGGTCGGCGCTGTCTTTCAGGAGGATCGGCTCTGCCCGCAGCTGACCGCCGTGCAGAACGTGGAACTGGTGCTCCCGGAGGGAAAAACACAATACAAAACGCAAATCGTGTCGGATTTTCAACGATTTGGATATGATAAGCAGGCGCTTGCTCTGCCTGCCCGGAAGCTTTCCGGCGGGCAGAAGCGCCGTGCGGCCCTGCTCCGCGCTCTCTGGGCCGGGTGCGATACCCTGCTGCTGGACGAACCCTTCACCGGCATGGACCCGGAGACCATGAAAAAAGCCGCAGCGCTCCTGAAAGAGCGCCGCGGCGAACGGGCTGTTCTGTTGGCCACCCATGATCGGGAAGCCATCCGGGAGCTGGGGTGGAGGGTCATTGACCTGACGTAAGCAGGGGGCGGCTGTCCGGTCATTCCCACGCAAGTGAAACGGGCCATTCCATCGCCCGCCCTATTGCCTGCGGCAACAGGGTCCCACCCCAGCGGACACTTGCTTAGGGAACGCCCGGACAGCCGCTTACAGCAGCTCTGCCAGAATGCTGTTCTGCACAATGAGCCCGGCGGGGGTGAGGGCAAGGGTGCTGCCATCGAAGGTGGCATAGCCGGACTTCACACAGTTTTTCACAAAGGCGAGCTGGGCGGTGGAAAACTCCTTCCCGTAGCGGGCCTTATAGGCGGCAAGATCCAGCCCCTTGCGCAGCCGCAGCTGTAAAATGAGATAGTCCTCTGCGCCGCAGCCTCCGTCCATAACGGGGGCTGCTTTGTCGTTCAGGAAGGCCTCGGTGTCGGCGGGATAATAGAACCGTCTGCCGCCCATGCAGGAGTGCGCCGCCGGGCCAAGGCCGAGGTAATCCCCACAGTCCCAGTAGATGAGGTTGTGCCTGCCCTCATAGCCGGGTTTTGCAAAGTTCGAGATCTCATACTGCCGGTATCCGTGGTGCTCCAGGTGTTCCACGGCGTAGAGGTAAAAGTCTGCTGCTTCGTCGGGGGAGGGCAGGCCCTCGGGCGGGTGCCTGCCAAAGGCGGAATCCGGTTCGATCTTTAAGAGGTAAGCGGAGATGTGCGTTGCCCCGCCCTCCGCAATGAGCTCCAGTGTCTCGTCGAACTCGGCCTGCGTATAATGGGGCAGGGCCAGCATGATGTCGCCGCTGATGTTGGTAAAGCCTGCCCGCCGTGCCGCCGCAAAAGCTGCCTGGGCCTGCCGGGCGGTGTGGGGGCGCCCCAACGTTTTCAGCTGGCTGTCCCGGGCCGACTGTACCCCGAAAGAGATGCGGTTCACCCCGGCTTCCCGGAAACCGCACAGGGTCTGCTCGGTCACGGTCTCAGGGTTGGCCTCCAGCGTGATCTCCGCCCCGGGTGCCGGAGCTGCCGCCGCAATGAGCCGGGCGGCATCAGCAGGGGAGAGCAGGCTGGGGGTGCCGCCGCCAAAATAGATCGTGTCCGGGTGAAGAGGAGCATCCGGCGCAAAGCGGGCAAGCTCCCGCAGAAGGGCATCCACATACTGGGTGGGCACGCCGCGCTGGCCGGGGGCAGAATAGAAATCACAGTACCGGCATTTGGAAAAACAGTAGGGAATATGCAGATAAAGTCCAAGAGACATACAATATCACAGCCTTTTTCACGAAACGTTCATTTCTATGCAGTATACTATAAAACGTAGACCGGAGCAAGGCGGAATGCCCGCCCCGGCAAAAAGACTGGAGGAGTTCCACAATGGATTACAGAAATTATGACCGCGGCTATGCGGAGCCCACGATGAGCGCATCGGACTATATGACCCGCACCTACCGCTGGATGGCCTGCGGCCTGCTCATCACCTTCGCCATGGCCTATCTCACTGCGACGACCTCGCTCATCTATCTGGTCGATTCGCTCTATCTTGTGCTGACCATTGCGGAGCTGGCGCTGGTATTCGTGCTGAGCTCCCGGGTGCAGACCATGTCGGTGGGAGCTGCCCGCGCGGCCTTTTTTGGCTATGCACTGCTCAACGGCATGGTGCTGAGCTACTATTTCCTCGTTTTCTCGGCAAGCACCCTGATCATGGCGCTGCTGGCAACGTCCCTTTACTTCGGGCTGATGGCTGTTTACGGCACCACCACCCATAAGGACCTGACCGGCTGGGGCCCCCGCCTGATGATGGCCCTGGTTGCCATGATCATCACCGGCTTTGTGGGGATGCTGTTCGGCTTCGGCTTTGGCGGCTCGGTGCTCTACTGCGGCATCGGTCTGGTGGTGTTCATGTTGCTGACCGCTTACGATACCCAGAAGCTGCAGCAGATGTACAGCTACTACTCCGCTGATGCTGAGATGGCCGAAAAGGCTTCCATCTATGGCGCGCTGACCCTGTATCTGGACTTCATCAACATCTTCCTGTATGTTGTCCGCCTGATGGGCAACAACCGCCGCCGCAGCTGATCTGTGTATTTCAGCCCTCTCCGTCAAGGCCTCAGGCTTTGACGGAGAGGGTTTTCTTTTTATAAAATGTGTATAAACCCGGTTCCGGAATCGCATACTGCAATCAGAAAATCAAGCGAAACCATGACGGATTGGAGTAACGAACATGGAACAGATCAGGAAATTTCTGCGGGACAAAGGGTTTGCGCTGGCACTGCTGGCCTGTCTGGTGGCGGCAGCGGCGGCGGGGGTCTGGGCGGTGCGCACCGTGCGCGACGAGCTGGACAAGAACCTTTCGGGCCTGAAGACACCGGACAGCACATCCACGGCCCCCGGCATCGATGAGGGGCTTTCCACCACCACGCCACAGGAGGACGAAACAACATGGGAATGGCCGACCGAACCCGCCGCAAACAGTGTAAGCAATGTGCCCAAGGTGGCCTCCTCGGCATCGCGGAGTGCGTCTTCGGCCTCCTCTGTGCCGCAGGCTGGCTCTGGCTCGGTGCGCGAACCATCCGCGCTGCAAGGTGCATCCTCGCCTGCCAGCAGTTCGGCAGCGCCTGCTTCCACGCAGCCGATCTCTGGCAGGGTGCTCAATGGATACAGCGGCGATGAGCTGGTCTACAACAAGACCCTGGGCGACTGGCGTACCCACAACGGCATCGACTATGCCTGCGCAAAGGATGCTGCCGTCCAAAGCCCCACGGCGGGCACGGTGGTGCTGGCCGGTTCCGATGGCAGCTGGGGCCCCACTGTGGCGATCAAGGACAGTGCGGGCCGTGTCTGGCGGCTCTGCGGCGTGGCCAGCCCGGCGGTGAAAGAGGGCGAGACGGTCAGTGCCGGGCAGACATTGGGCAAAGTGGGCAGCGTCAGCTGTGAATGCGCCGAGGAAAGCCATATCCACCTGGAAGTGAAGCAGGACGACAGTTATCTTGACCCCGCAAAACTGATGCAGTGATCCCAAGCGGCAGACGCGACTGTCTGCCGCTTTTCTGTGCTTTTCCAAAGGAATGCAGATTGCAATTGCGTGCCGATTCTGGTATGATAAACTAGAACAAATTTCGACAGGCAGTGAATTGCGGGAGGAACCAGAATGGCAAAGGTGTTGATCGTGGGGGCCGGTGCGGCCGGGCTGATGGCGGCGGGTGCCGCTGTGCGGCAGGGGCATCAGGTAACGGTGCTGGAGCATACCGACAAGCCCGGTCAGAAGATCCTGGTCACGGGCAAGGGGCGCTGCAATGTGACCAACGACTGCACCGCGGAGGAGTTTCTGCACCATGTCCGCACCAATCCGCGCTTTCTGTTCTCCTCGCTGGGGGCGTTCCCGCCCGCCAGGACCATGGAGCTGTTCGAGAGCCTGGGCGTGGAGCTGAAGGTGGAGCGCGGCCGCCGGGTGTTCCCGGTGTCCGACAAAGCCGAAGAGATCCGGCAGGCACTGCTCCGCTACGCACAGGACGCGGAGATCGTCTATGACGGGGCAAAAAAGCTGCTTCTGGAAGAACTGCCCCCGGAGCCGGAAGCCGCCCCTGCCGTGCCGGAAAATCCGCGCCATCCCAAAAAGAAAAAAGCCGGGCCTGCCCTGCGGTGTGTCGGTGTGCGGGGGACTTCCGGGAAAGAATACCGGGCCGATGCCGTGCTGGTGGCCACCGGCGGTGTGAGCTACCCCACCACCGGCTCCACCGGTGACGGCTACCGGCTGGCCCGGCAGGCCGGGCACACCCTTGTGGAGCCGGTGCCCAGTCTGGTCAGTCTGGTCAGCCATGATCCGGACTGCAAAAAGATGATGGGGCTTGCCCTGAAAAATGTGACCCTGACCCTTTTTGAGGACGGCAGGGAAATCTTTGAGGAGCAGGGCGAGATGCTGTTTACCCACTTTGGCATCAGCGGCCCGCTGACCCTGAGCGCGTCCAGCCATCTGGGCGATATGAAAAAGCACAAGTACCACGCCGAGATCGACCTGAAGCCCGCCCTGAGCGAGGAGCAGCTTTATGACCGCATCACCCGGGATTTTGCCCTGTTGGCCAACCATGCCGCCCAGGGGGCGCTGGTCAAGCTGCTGCCTGCCAGTATGCAGCCGGTCATGGTGGCACGCTGGGGCATTGATCCTGCCACAAAGGCCAACCAGATCACCCGGGAGCAGAAGCGGGAGCTGGTGCGCCTGATGAAGCACTGGAACGTGCCCATCGATGCCCGGGGCGACCTGGCCCATGCGGTCATCACCTCCGGCGGCGTGTCCGTGCGGGAGGTGGACCCCAGGACCATGCAGAGCAAGAAGGCGCTGGGCCTTTACTTTGCAGGTGAGGTGCTGGATGTGGATGCCTATACCGGCGGCTACAACCTGCAGATCGCTTTCTGTACGGCGCAGAGCTTTGCGAGGAATCTGGACTAAACCTCTCAGTCATCTGCGCTTCGCTTGATGCCAGCTCCCCTAGTAGGGGAGCCCTTGGCATTACGTAAAGTTTATACTGACCGATGAAAGAAAAGCTTATATTATAAAAGGAGCGTATCAAATGGTTTCAGTTGCAATCGACGGCCCTGCGGGGGCAGGAAAATCCACCCTGGCGCGGCGGCTGGCCGCAGAGATGGGCTACATCTATGTGGATACCGGTGCCATGTTCCGCACCATCGGCCTGTATGCCCTGCGCAAGGGCGTGGACCCGAAGGACAATGCGGCGGTCAACACCCTGCTGCCGGAGATCGGCCTGCGGGTGGACTGCATTGACGGGGAGCAGCATATCTATCTGAACGGTGAGGACGTGAGCACCGCCATCCGCACGGAGGAGGCCGGCATGGCCGCCTCTGCCGTGGGTGCCAACCCGGAAGTCCGCGCCTTCCTGCTGGAGCTGCAGCGCGGCATGACCAAGACCCAGAACGTCCTGATGGATGGCCGGGATATCGGCACTGTGGTGCTGCCGGATGCCACTGTCAAGATCTTCCTGACCGCCGCCCCCGAAGCCCGGGCCAGACGGCGCTGGCTGGAATACCAGCAGAAGGGCATGGAGGTCGCTTTTGAGGATGTGCTGGCTGATGTGAAGCAGCGGGACTATCAGGACACCCACCGTGCCGCCGCCCCCCTGAAGCAGGCCGGGGATGCGGTGCTGCTGGATACCTCTGACCTCAACTTTGAGCAGAGCCTTGCGGCGATGAAAAAGATTATTGCAGAAAAGGTTAATTAAATGGTACTATATTACATACTGCTGCCGCTGGCCTGGCTGGTGTTCCACATCGGCTTCCGGGTCCATACCGTTGGCCGTGAGAACCTGCGCAAGGTGCAGACCAAAGGCTGCATCATTGCCCCCAACCACGTTTCAGCCATTGACCCGGTGTTCATCGTCATCAGCCGGTTCTGGGGCAGGCGGATGCTCGTTTTTGCCAAAAAGGAGCTGTTTGAGATCAACGTCCTGCTCACCTGGTTCTTCCGCTGCTGCGGCGCGCTCTGCGTGCGCGGCACCAAGGAGGAGCTGGAGATCATTGACCGGACCGTGGAGGCCTGCCGGGCGGGCGAGACTTTGCTCATCTTCCCGGAGGGCACCCGCGAAAAGGAGGGCAAGCTTCTGCCCCCCAAGAGCGGCTTGTTCGTCATTGCGGCGCAGGCCGGGGTGGATGTGGTGCCGGTGCGCATCCGCTACGATACGCCGGACGGGAAGATGCGGTTGTTCTGCCGGGTGAACGTCATCTACGGCGAGCCGATGCCCGCCGCCCGGTTCGCCATGGAGAGCCGCCGGGATATGAAGGTGCTCCGGGCCAATAAGCAGGCACTGCTGGATGCCTGGGAACAGCTGAAGTGAGAACCTCTCCATCATCTTCGGTGACATCTCCCCTGGTAGGGGAGATGCCGAGCGAATGCGAGGCTGAGAGGTTTAGAGAAGGAGAAACGCTATGGAAATTCGTCTTGCCAAAACCGCCGGCTTCTGCTTTGGCGTGAACCGTGCGGTGGAGCTGACCTACAATCTGCTGAACGAGGGCCATAAGGTGGCAACGCTGGGCCCGCTGATCCATAACCCGCAGGCCGTGGCCGATATGGAAAGGCGCGGTGCGCTGGTGGCCGATACCGTGGACGATATCCCCACCGGGTACGAGGTCATCATCCGCAGCCACGGCGTGCCCCGCACCATCTATGATACTTTGGAGCAGCGCGGCCTTGTTTACCACGATGCCACCTGCCCCTTTGTGAAGAAGATCCAGAGCATTGCCGCCCGGGCCGAGGCCGAGGGCGCGGTGCTTCTGGTGGCCGGTGATGCTGCCCACCCCGAGGTGCAGGGCATCGTGGGCCATACCCGGGGAGAGGTATTTGTGTTCAGCGATCTGGACGAGCTGAAGGCCTGGAAAGGCCCCTCTGACCCCCCAAAGCCCATTTTTGCGGTTGCACAGACCACATTTCAGGTAACAAAATGGCAAGAAAGTTCGGAGTTTCTCAAAAAAGCCTATACAAACGCCCGAATTTTTGATACAATATGTAATGCGACGTGGGCG
>OOCB01000403.1_pt1 | contig 70565 bp, 69 predicted proteins | sample 1671351 | NCBI WGS metagenome assembly OOCB01 (sample SAMN06348148, study PRJEB24527) | human gut metagenome | biome: human gut; feature: ankylosing spondylitis patient; material: feces | host: Homo sapiens | place: China | collected 2015-10 | reverse complement strand
AATCGTTTTTCATAATGCGAAGTAAGCAATACTTCACGAGTATAAAAAATAATCCCCGCTAAAAATCTACTGAGCCAAGATAACGCTTGCAACTCTCATAACGGCGGACGGTAATTAAGGCATAGTCCTTCCCGACAAGTTTACGGCATTGGTCGTTATGTTCTTGGATGGTTTGAATGAGAGTGCGGACAACCTCAGGCACTTGGTCTTGCCCGAAGAACTTTTCCTGCAACAGGCGGGCGGTAATGAACCGTCCTTGTTCCTCTAGTTCATTAAAAGTCTGGTAGAGCTTGATTCTTGCGTCCTCAATATAGGCGTTCAAGTCGCAGGATTTGCGGCTTTTCCCTTTGGCGCACTCCTTCGCCTGATTCCACAAGGATGGCTCTATGCTCTTGCGGATGTTGTTTTCCACTCGCGCACCGTTCACGGTGATACGCATACATACGGAGGCTTCCCCGTTTTTCAGCAACTTGGCTTTCTTGATAAAGAAAAGCACATTGAATGAGTCTCTTTTCATGTTCCTACAGTTTTTCGTTGTACAAAAGTAGGAAACCATGCACGCTTTATTGATACGCAAAATACTGCAAATCAGAGAGAAGTAACCCTATTCGGTGGAGATATGTACTCCACCTATTTTGCTCCACCTTTTGGAACACCGGTAACGGTAATATTTTGCCGCTTTTTGCGTTCCGCCGGAAAACAAAAAATCCCGATTTCGCTTGGGGATCAGGATTTTACTATCTTTTGCTTTTCTTCAAAGTGGTGCCACCAGGAATCGAACCGGGGACACAAGGATTTTCAGTCCTTTGCTCTACCAACTGAGCTATGGCACCATTGTTTCTGTTTTGCGAGTGCAAAGGTAATAGGAAATTTTCTATTTTGCAAATTTTTATATCACTTTTTTACAAAAAAGGATTTCTTTTTTGCTTATACCATTCTAAAAAGGCATACAAAAAGAAATCCTCATATATTAATCTTCTATATTTCAACAAGATAAATCAGATGTCAGATTCAACGCAACGGATTCCAACCTTGTGCCTTTAGTTCGAATTCATTGCCATCCCGGCAGACAAGTACCTGTCCTAATTCAGGTTTCGTAATATGGCCGATCAATTTGACTCCTTCTATCTGACTGATCTTTTCATGATCAGCAATCGGCACCGTAAACAGCAGTTCATAATCTTCACCACCATTCAAAGCACAGGTCGTCACATTCATATTCAGCTCTTCCGCCATCACAGCCGTCTGGTAATCCAACGGGATCTGCTCTTCATAAATCCGGCATCCCACTCCACTCTGCGTGCAGATGTGCAATAGTTCTGAACTCAGACCGTCTGAAATATCTATCATTGCAGTCGGTTTGATGTTGGCTTTCGCCAATGCCTCTACAATATCACGACGTGCCTCCGGCTTCAACTGACGCTCCAATATGTATTCCTTACCGCTGAAATCGGGCTGGGCTACCTTCAATGTCTCTTCATACTGACTGTTGTTTGACTTGCGGGCTGCACGAATCTGCTCGTTATAAACGGCCTTTTCACGTTCCAAAAGCTGGAGTCCCATGTAAGCAGCACCCAAATCACCGCTCACACAGATAAGGTCAGTCTCCTTCGCTCCATTACGGTACACCACTTTGTCCTTATCCGCTTCACCTATACAGGTGATGCTGATAGCCAGTCCGGTCAGGGACGATGTGGTATCTCCTCCCACAATATCCACACCATGGGCATCGCAGGCCATACGTAACCCTTCATAAAAGTCCTCCATGTCTTCCACACAGAAACGCTTGCTTAAAGCAATGGATACAACCATCTGCTTGGGAGTACCGTTCATGGCATATATATCAGAAAGGTTGACCATGGCCGACTTATACCCCAGATGTTTCATGGGGACATAGGTCAGATCAAAATGCACTCCCTCCATCAACAGATCACTTGTGACCAGGATCTGCTTCCCGGAAGGATATTCCAACACCGCACAATCATCTCCTACCCCATATCGGGTAGAAGCATTCTTGAGTGAGATTTGTTCTGTCAGATGCTTGATCAGGCCAAACTCACCCAAGGTTGCTATTTCAGTCCTATTCTGTTCTTGCATAATGTCACGTCACTAAGCGCGATTGATCATCTCACGCATAATCTCTGCCATCAATGGCTGTACGGCATCCGCTGCTTTCTGTACATCCTCGTGGCTGACCTCCACAATTTTTCCTTCAACACCCAAATCGGTAATCACACTGATACCAAAACATTTGATACCACAATGATTGGCTACGATAACTTCCGGCACTGTAGACATTCCCACTGCATCTGCCCCCCATATACGGAACATTTTATACTCAGCAGGTGTTTCATAAGTAGGTCCCTGAGTGGCCAGATAAACACCATGCTGAACCTTAATACCCTTCTCGGCCGCAATCTGGTCAGCCTGGGCAATCAGCGATGCATTATAAGCCTCGTGCATATCCAGGAAACGTGGTCCGGTAGGGAAGTTCTTGCCGTGCAGAGGATTCTCCGGCAAAGCATTGATCTGGTCTGTGATGATCATCAAGTCACCGATTTCAAAATCAGGATTGGTTCCACCTGCTGCGTTACTTACAAAAAGTGTCTTTATACCCAATTCATACATCACACGTATCGGAAACGTCACTTCCTGCATGGAATAACCTTCATAATAATGGAAACGGCCTTCCATTGCCATTACGTCCTTATTACCTAACTTTCCAAACAAGAGTTGTCCGCAATGTCCTTCTACCGTAGAAACCGGGAAATTGGGAATTTCACTATAAGGTATTTTATATGCATCAGTGATTTCGGCTGCCAGTTTTCCCAGACCTGTGCCTAGAATGATTGCTGTTTCCGGCGCTGTCGACATTCTTGCTCTCAGCCAGGATGCCGTTTCTTGAATTTTTGAATACATAACTTATAATATTTTCATTAAACATATTTTGACGCCCCTGCAGAAACTCTACTTCTACAGGCAAAGCGTACAATGCTTTCTTTACTTCCTCACTCAGGCCCTTCAGATGTTGCAGACGCGCCATGTCCTTCTCTGTCGTTACAATAAGTTTGGGCGACGCCATTGCACTGAAACGCTCGTTAATCTGTCTGACATCATCCGCCGTAAAATAATGATGATCCTTAAACGGCATGGGGTGCAGATTTGAAGTATAGGCTTCCAGATCCAACTGCATCTGTTCAGGCGAAGCAATACCTGTCAGGAGCATGACCTGCTCATCCGGTCTCAGCGTATCCAACAATCTTTTTTTACCGTTCCCAAACACGGGAATCATCTGGCGATAACGGAATGTGGAAAAATACAGTTCCTGACAAGGATACAGATTCAAAGCCTTTCGTATAACCCTGAATCCCATTGGCTTGATATCAGAAGGACATTTGGTCACAATCACAACATGCGCCCGATACTTGCCTTCCTGAGGTTCACGCAAGCGCCCCGCTGGCAACAGCTTGTCGTCACAAATCAGACGATGATAATCTACCAGCAGAATATTCAGTCCGGGAGTGACATAACGATGCTGAAAAGCATCATCCAGAATAACAGCTTCAGTACCGGGTGCCGTTTTCCCGTCACACAACCGGTCTATTCCATGGCAGCGATCCTTATCTACCGCCACGTAAATTGAAGGAAACTTCCGATACATCTGAAACGGTTCATCTCCAATCTGTTCCATTGGAACATCCCGTCCGGCCAAAACAAAGCCTGATGATTTTCGTTTGTATCCACGGCTCAATACAGCGACCTTACATTTGTCCTGCAACAAACGGACGATATATTCCGTATGCGGCGTCTTTCCGGTACCCCCGACCGTAATATTACCGACTGAGATCACAGGTATATCAAAACTGCGCGATTTCAGAACGCCCCAGTCAAAAAGCTGGTTTCTGAATCTCACCCCCAGTCCGTAAAGCCAAGACAAAGGCGACAACCACTCATTGATCTTTATCAAGTCCCCCTCCATAATCAATTTTAATTCCAGTTTATCAAATTAAGCACATAAGGCATACGGGCCTGAACCCCTTCCATACGCATCATTCTGCTGAAATGAGCATACATCTCATACTGATCGCCCAAGGCTGAACGGAGCCTTGAATCCAGATAATTCGACTTGGTATCCTTCAAAAGGATCTGATACCATTGTTGCGGTTCGGGATAAGCAACCGTACAATAATTTGAAGTGCCTGCCAACTGTGCCGCCTTTTCCACCGCATCATCCAGCGTGCCATTGGCGTCCACGAGCTTCAATGCCAGCGCCTGTTGCCCGGTCCAGACCCGTCCCTGAGCCAGACTGTCCACACGTACACGCGACATCCTGCGTCCTTCGGCAACACGTTTCAGGAACAAACCATATCCTTCTTCGACATGCCTTTGCATCATCGCGGCTTCTTCACTGTTGAAAGGACGGGCTACCGTTCCGAAATCAGAATGCCGGTTAGTCTTAACCACATCAAAATCAAGTCCCAGCTTATCATTAAGCAGACCGCTGCCATCCGGAATAAGTCCGAAGATACCGATACTGCCGGTCAACGTTGTCGGATTGGCATAAATATAGCTGGCGGCAGATGACAGGTAATAAGCACCCGAAGCTGCCATGCCACCCATTGACACGACCACCGGCTTTTCTTTTTTCATCAGCATCAGTTCGTGCCAGATCTGTTCCGACGCGAAAGCACTGCCGCCACCGGAATTAATCCGGACTACTACCGCCTTGACATTTTTATCTTCACGTAATTTCTTCAGGTCACGGCATACCACAGAAGCATCGATCACATCTTCCGCCCATTCATCGCTGCGATCCACGATATCACCATAAGCATAATAGACGGCTATCTCATCCGACTTTTTATCCACAAGAGGCATCTGCACGGCCATCCAGTCTTTTGCATCCACCATGTTGAGTTCGCCTCCGCTCATTTGCTTCAGACATTTCTCGACTCCGTCCATATAACACAAAGCATCAACTACCTTCATTTTGACCAGCGTCTCTGCCGGAGAAAAATAGAGCAAGCTGTCCGCATAGGCGTTCAGTTTGTCTTTTGTTATCCCACGGCTATCCGATACATCAGCCAATATACGGTCCCAAATATCATTCAGATAGGAAGATACCTGCAAACGGTTCGCTTCGCTCATTTTATCCGCAATAAACGGCTCTACAGCCGATTTGTAGGTACCCACCCTGAATACCTGCATCTTCACGCCCAATTTTTCCAGAAGATTCTTATAGAAAACAGGCTGGGCAGCCATTCCTGACCACATCACGCTTCCTTCCGGATTAAGCAGTATGCTGTCGGATACGCTGGCCAGATAATAACAACTCTGTGAATAAGTGTGCCCGTACGCTACGATAAACTTGCCGCTTTTCTTAAAATCCTTCAATGCCAGACGTAATTCTTCCATCATGGCGGGAGAAGCTTCCTGCAACGTTCCGGCTTCCAGGTAGATTCCGACGATACGATCATCCGACTTTGCCGTACGGATGGCAGCCAAAAGGGATTTCAGACTCAGTTCCTGATAATCTTCACCCAAAAGCTCACCCAAGGGATTCTCTGTCACATCCTCTTTCAGTGCACCATCCAATGCAATATGCAAAACGCTCTGAGGACGTACTACGGGAGCTGCAGTGTCATAGCTCATTAAACCGACTAACGCCAGAATGCTGACAATAAAAAAAAGCACGCCGGCAAGCACAAGACCCGTCAGAGTTGCCAACGTATATTTAACAAATTCTTTCATAGGGCATTTTCTCACATCAATTTATGCAAAAATAACATTTTTACACTCATTATACAAATTTAAATACGCTTCATTATTCGTTTTCGCACATCTTTAAGAGCTTTTCAGATTATTTTTTATTCTACCATCCTCATCTGCCCCTGCAATCCTGTGCGATAAATGCCGTATACTACTTTTTCATCCTTCTAAATACTGATAAAAGCATAAAAAAATCTTTCAACGTAATCAGAAAACAGTTATCTTTGTGCCCGTCAAGGAATCAATACCGTTTTAAAGGAAAAAACATGGAAAAGAAGAGGAAATTAATCATTGCAGCAGCCATCATCGGTGCGGTTATCCTGATTGGAGGATTCGGATACCTGTATTACCGACTGCAACAGACTAATGCACAAAACGAAGAAATGCTGAAACTGGCCGAAATGGACAAAAAGGAAATGGAAAACGAATACGCCCAGTTTGCCCAGCAGTATAACGAAATGAAGACCCAAATAAACAATGACTCGCTCATTGCCCAACTGGATAAAGAACAACAGCGTACAGAGGAACTCCTTGCCGAGCTCAAAAGGGTCAAATCAAGTGACGCTGCCGAAATTTCACGTTTGAAAAAAGAATTGGCTACCGTAAGAGCCATCATGCGGAGCTATATCATGGAAATAGATTCACTGAATCGTCTTAACCAACAGCTGATCAGTGAAAACCAACAGGTAAAAGCTCAGTATACGCAAGCTACACGGACCATTACCAATCTGACATCCGAAAAAGAATCCTTAAGCGACAAAGTGGCCATTGCCTCACAGCTTGATGCCACATCCATCAGTGTGACCGGTGAGAACAAACGCGGACGGAAAGCCAAGAAAATCAAAGATGTCAAAAAATTCGTGATCAGCTTTGTCATTGCCAAAAACATTACGGCACAAGCCGGTAACCGCAGTATTTATGTCCGCATAACCAAGCCGACCAACGAGCCTCTGACCAATGGCGGCACATTCCAGTATGAAAACCGTACTTTGGAATATTCAATCAAGAAAGACATCGAATACAATGGAGAAGCCACTCCCATCACGGTATATTGGGATGTCAATGAATTCCTCAGCGCCGGAACCTATCGCGTCAGTATATTCGCCGACGGACATAACATCGGCAACAGCAGTTTCAGCTACAGCAAATAATCCGGAAAATATCTGAGATTCAACAGTCTAAAACAAAATATAGCCATAAACCAATCAGGCGTTCAAAAAGAACATGTTTCTTTTTGAACGCCTGATTGGTTTATCGGCACTTCCCTTAACAGGATTCTTCAAAAAGTCAATTATTGATTCATGGTCAGGCGCGCGAGATAATCATAATGCGAACCGTCAGCAATCCGCTCTGCCTTGAATCCGTTCTCAGCCGCATAATAAGAAAGAGTATCAAAATCCACATACAGCCAATCAAAACTGCGACCTTTTATCTGCTTGTACTGCATTCTGAAATCCACTTCACCGTAATACGCCGCATTCAAATCTATATCCATACAGCCGTCTTCATCCTCAAACACGTAACGAAGGTCACTGGAATCCATAAGTACACATCCCCGAGGCGACAGCAGCTGCTTCATCCTTCTGAAAAAGAGCGGCATCCGTTCCAACCGGCCAACGACTCCCGATCCGTTCATCAGCATCAGTACCGTATCATAACATCCGACAAAAGACTCATCAAACAGATCTACGGCTAAGGCCTTCTTCACTCCGCGACGTTCCATGACCTCCACAGACAACTTTGATATATCCACAGCCGTCACATCCAACCCTCTGTCCTGAAGCGCCAGACTATGGCAGCCTGCACCACCTCCTACATCCAGCACACTTCCGCTACACAATTCCAGCGCCTTACGTTCTATATACGGCATTTCATCCTCTTTACGGAACAGCGTAGCTACCGGCATTTCATCTTCATCAAATTGAGAAGAAAACACACGCAACCGTCCGGCTCTGCCCGTTTCATAGTAATCTCTGATAGCCGCCCCCATAGGGTCGTATTCATTTTCCAACAATCCTTGTTTCATCTTTTAATGTGTTTTTAAAATCGAAAAGAACCTCTCACAACTTCATATTCTTGAATACAAAAACAAAACATTATCCTATTTCGTTCGTATCCTTAAATCGCAAGTCAGCCCCTCCGTTCTTATGTTTTAATCCTTTAAGTACAAAAATAATAAAAATAATTCAACTTGCCTGACGAATATTCTGTATCGTGCATTTTCGTCTTAACAAGCCCTGATGCTTCTTATTAGTTTCCTTGAAAACAGGAAAACACCAAAGCTGTAAACAGGAAATGGGGTCCCAGGAAAAAACCTTTTTTCGAAAAAAAGGAACCTGATTTTTACCTGCCTGTCCGAGGCATCCCCATCAGGTGTTTTTACCCAAATTATATTCACCTCTTCACTATACTCTATAATACATTGATTCACAATTAATTATATTTAAAAATTACATTAAACCCCTTCACTTGGCATTCATCTCGGACTTCAGCCCTGTAATCACAGTTCGAAACTGAAAAAGTAAGGCTTACTTTAAAAAAAGTAAGCTTTAGTTTTAAAAAAGTAAACCTTACTTTTTTAAAATTGTAAATTATTATGATTTTACCTAAGTTTCCATTCCATAAGCAGGTGAAGGGGAAAGTGAAGGAGAAGTGAAGGGGACGCAAAGGAAGGTTCACCCATAACGTCCTAAAAGACAAGCTGTGTGAATAGGTGAAGGACATTTTGCAGATACAATACAGATAAGGGAATACGTTCGGTTCTTCAGTCCGTCATCAGACTGAAAGTTTCACCTTGTCATAAAAACATCCTACACTGCAAATATTTCACATTTACCTGCGGGGCTATGACAACCACACATCCTGAAGTTTTTTCTTCTTTACCATTTCATGAGATTTCAACTCATGACCAGTGATTTTACAAACGGATGTATTATCTTTGCATATCAAGCAGATTGTCCATCAGATGAAAACGAACTGTACGATTTACATCAAGAATATGGTATGCGACCGTTGTATCATGGTCGTCACTGACGTGCTTAACCGTTTGGGTTGGACACCGGTCACAGTCAGACTGGGACAGGCAGAACTGCCAGATACACCATCGGCCTCCCAATACGAACAGATCCGTTCTGCCTTATGCGCTTTGGGATTCGAACTTATAGAAGACAACCATACCCGAACCGTTGAGCATATCAAACAACTCATCATCAACCTGATACATCGGAAAAACGGATCTCTCAAAATCAACCTTTCACAATATCTGTCTGATGAATGCCGTCAAGACTACAGTACACTAAGCAAAATATTCTCTGAAGCACAGGGGTGTACCATCGAAAAGTATTTTATTGCCCAAAGGATTGAACGCGTAAAGGAACTGCTTGAATATGACGAACTGAATCTTAACGAAATAGCAGACAAACTGAATTATTCCAGTACGGCCCATCTGAGCACACAATTCAAAATGCAGACAGGACTTACCCCGCGACAATACAAACAGCAGAAAAAACAGTCCCGGATGCCATTGGACAAAATATGACTTGTCATTCCTACGGCATACATGGGATGGCAGATCAAAAAGATATAAAAATGCTCCATAATTCTATAAAAAAAGCCATGCCGAACAAGCTAACTTTGCCTACGTAAAAATGCTGGAAGCAAATAAGAATCATGGAAAAAGAACACATTGAAAAAAGAACATTCCCCGTACTGGACATGAGTTGTGCGGCCTGCGCCACGAGAGTTGACAAGACCCTCCACAACCAACCAGGTGTCCGGTATGCAGCGGTCAACTATGCAGCCGCCACAGCTACTGTAGAATACGACGCCTCTGCCTGCAGTCCGGAAAAGCTGAAAACGGCGTTACAGGCTGCTGGATATGACCTGCTGATTGAAGGCAGCAAAAGCGAACTGGAGAACAAAGCCGAACTGGCCCATAATGAGAAACTGACCCGTCTGAAGCAACACACCGTCTATGCCATATTGCTGGCTTTACCGGTAGCCGTTATCGGCATGTTTTTCATGCAGATGCCTTATGCCAATTACATCATGTGGATACTGGCAACCCCTGTGGTATTCTGGTTAGGGCGTGATTTTCACCTGAATGCATGGCGCCAGCTACGCCACGGAACAGCCAACATGGACACCCTGGTTTCAAACAGTACACTCATTGCATACGTATTCAGCCTGTTCAATCTGTTTTATCCCGAATTCTGGTTGGAACGCGGTCTTGAACCTCATGTCTACTTTGAAGCATCCAGTGTCATTATTGCTTTTATCCTGTTAGGCCGGACACTGGAAGAAAGGGCAAAAGGACAGACTTCAGCAGCCATACGCAAACTGATGGGTCTGCAACCTGCCACAGCCTTACTTGTGGAAGACGGAGGACAGACTAAAGAAATCCCCATAGAACATATCCGGTGCGGACAAACCATCATGGCACGCCCTGGAGAAAGAATAGCCGTAGACGGCATTGTCGTCAGCGGACAGTCATACGTGGATGAAAGCATGCTGAACGGTGAACCGATACCGGTAGAAAAGCACAAAGGAGAAACCGTGTTCGCCGGAACCATCAATCAGCGAGGTACACTCTCTTTCCGGGCTGTCAAAGTCGGTTCTGAAACCGTTCTGTCAAACATTATCCGCATGGTGCAGGAAGCACAAGGCAGCAAGGCACCGGTTCAGAAACTGGTAGACCGTATTGCCGCCGTATTTGTCCCTACGATTATCGGTATAGCGCTTCTGTCATTCGTACTATGGTGGGCGCTGGCACCATCTGAAGGATTCACCCATGGCCTGCTGGCTCTGGTCACTGTCCTCATCATAGCCTGTCCCTGTGCTTTGGGTCTGGCTACGCCCACAGCGATCATGGTCGGCATAGGAAAAGGAGCCGAATCCGGTATCCTTATCAAAAATGCAGAATGTCTGGAAGCGGCCTGCCAGACCGACTTGGTCATATTGGACAAAACAGGCACTATCACAGAAGGCCATCCCGTGGTCAGCCGGATGGTATGGGAAAAGGAAGAGGAAAGGAAGCAATATGCCGACCTGTTCTATAGTCTGGAAAAAAGATCCGAGCATCCTCTGGCCGAAGCCGTGGTGCAACACCTGAACGGCCATGAAGTACCCATAGACCGGGTTGAGAGTCTGACCGGAAAAGGTATAAAGGGCTGTTTTCGTGAAGAATGCCTTTTGGCCGGCAATCGCAAACTGATGGACGAGAACGGCGTCACCATCAGCGACAAGCTGAAAGAAACCGCTGCCGGCCTGTCTGAAAAAGGACAGTCTGTCATTTATCTGGCCAACCGGAACAAGGCAATAGCCATTGCAGCCATTACAGACCGTATCAAAGACAGTTCACGCACGGCAATAGCCGAACTTAACAAAATGGGAATAGAAGTCTGCATGCTCACCGGTGACAACGAGGCCACCGCAGCCCGCATTGCCGCAGATGCCGGCATACGGCACTATAAGGCAGAGGTTTCACCTGCCGACAAGGCCGGATTCGTCAGCCAGATGCAAAACGAAGGACATCACGTGGCCATGGCAGGTGACGGCATAAACGACAGTGCAGCCCTGGCCCGTGCGGATTTAAGCATAGCCATGGGAAAAGGCAGCGATATTGCCATGGATGTGGCACAAATGACCATTATCTCATCAGACCTGACCAAAATTCCGGAGGCCATACGTCTTTCTCAGATGACAGTACGCACCATTCGCCAGAATCTGTTCTGGGCCTTTGTTTACAATATGATCGGAGTGCCGATAGCCGCAGGTATCCTGTATCCCGTCTGCGGCTTTATGCTCAACCCGATGATTGCCGGTGCCGCCATGGCCATGAGTAGTGTCAGCGTAGTAACCAACAGTCTGAGAATAAGAAAAATCCGTATTAACAGAAAAGAAGACAATCAAGTTTTAACTCCAAATTTCAGTCACATGGAAAAGAAATACAAAATCGACGGCATGATGTGCAATCATTGCCGTATGCATGCAGAACAGGCTCTGAACAGCATCGACGGTGTTCAGGCAAGCGTTACACTCGATCCGGCAGAAGCCACAATCCAATTCTCGGAAGGTGAAAAACCACTTGAAGAACTACAGAAGGCATTGGATCCGGAAGGATTTACCATCAAACCTTTATCCTGACAAACATGAACCCTCAAATCTGAAACGTATGAAACTGAATGTCATGAATGTGGTGTATTACTCACCAACACGCACTTCACAGAAAGTGGCACGAGCCATCGCCGAAGGCTTAGAAATTGCCAGACACCAGGAAACCGACCTGACTACCGACTTCAGGACGGATCCCATTATGGTCAAAGACAGCATCTGCATCGTGGCTGCCCCCGTTTATGGCGGACTGGTCGCACCGGCTGCATTGGAACGCATCAGCCGGTTACGGGGCGAAAACAGCGTAGCCATTCCTGTCGTAGTTTATGGTAACCGTGATTATGAAGATGCCCTTGTACAACTGCGCGACCGGCTTCAGGAACTGGGATTCACACCGCTTTGCGGCGCAGCATTCGTAGGCGAACATTCCTATAGCCGACCGGAAATGCCGGTAGCAGCCGGACGGCCGGATCAGGAAGATCTGGAAAAGGCCAGAACATTCGGCCGACAGGCTTTCAACAAACTTTGCAACATGATTTGTCCGGGTCAACATCCGGACGTTCTATCCAAAGATTTCTCACTTGAATACAGCCAGCCTCTTGCCGAACTGATCCAGACACCAGCAATGAAAGGCCATGTTCCATACAAGGAACCCAAGGCATCCGCACCAATGGCTCCGGAAGTAAACGACTTGTGTTATGGTTGTGGAGACTGCGTAAGTTTCTGTCCGACAGGAGCTATAGAAATAAAAGACGGCATATCGACGACTGATGCCAACCGTTGCAGCAAGTGTTGTGCCTGTGTCAAATTCTGTCCGGTAGGAGCCCGCACTTTCGATACACCGTTTACGGCTTATCTCTACCAGAATTTCAGTGCGCGCCGTGAACCAGAATGTTTTATTTAAATCTTTCTTCGAATCAAAGTTCCAGGCTGTCCGGAAGATAATCCGGTCAGCCTTTTTTACTACAAAAAAAACAGTTTTCTTTCTTAATTGTTTGCGTTACCAATTATTTTGAGTAACTTCGCCAAAAATTTCCAAAAAGAGTTAACACTAAGAAAAACAAAAGTATGGAGGCTGTATTCAGTTACATTATCGGCCTTGGCGCCGCAGTCATGATGCCTATTATCTTTACGATACTGGGTGTGTGTATTAAAATCAAATTCAGCAAAGCGCTGCAAAGCGGTCTTTACGTCGGAGTCGGTTTCGTCGGTCTTTCCGTGATCACCGCCTTATTAACCACCAGTCTGAGTCCGGCCCTGTCAAAGGTAGTAGAAATTTACGAACTTAACCTTGAGGTTTTCGATATGGGATGGCCGGCCGCTGCGGCAGTAGCCTACAACACTTCAGTAGGTGCCTTTATCATTCCGGTCTGCCTCGCTGTCAATATTGTCATGCTGCTGACCAAGACTACCAAAACTGTCAACATCGACTTATGGAACTATTGGCATTTCGCCTTTATCGGCGCCATGGTATATTATACGATGGACAATATCGCATGGGGATTCTTCGCTGCCATCATCTGTTATATCCTCACATTGGTTCTGGCAGATTATACGGCTCCCAAATTCCAGAAGTTCTATGACAAGATGGACGGAATCTCCATTCCGCAGCCTTTCTGTCAGGGTTTTGTTCCGTTTGCCTTGATTATCAATAAGATTTTGGATCTTATTCCCGGTTTTGACAAACTGAATATCGATGCGGAAGGAATGAAAAAGAAATTCGGACTTTTGGGTGAACCTCTGTTCCTCGGTGTACTGGTTGGTTGCGGTATCGGCGCATTAGCCTGCAAGAACAGCCAGGAACTGGTGGACGGCATTCCCGGCATATTGGGATTAGGTATCAAGATGGGAGCTGTCATGGAACTTATCCCACGTATTACCAGTCTGTTCATTGAAGGATTGCGTCCGATTTCTGATGCAACCCGTCAGATCATTGCCAAAAAATTTGGAGAAAATGCCGGTCTGCATATTGGTATGAGTCCTGCATTGGTCATCGGCCATCCGGCAACTTTGGTTGTTTCATTGCTTCTGATCCCGGTCACCTTGTTTTTGGCAGTAGTTCTTCCTGGTAACCAGTTCTTACCATTGGCTTCATTGGCCGGTATGTTCTACGTATTCCCACTGATACTTCCCATCACAAAAGGAAACGTTCTGAAAACATTCATCATCGGTCTGGTCATGATGGTAATCGGACTTTACTTTGTTACCAATCTGGCACCTTATTTCACAAGTGCAGCAAAAGACGTATTTGCCATCACCAAGGATACAGCGGTGCAGATTCCTGAGGGCTTCGAAGGTGGTGCACTCGACTTTGCATCAAGTCCATTGGCATGGGTTATCTTCCATCTCACCCACAGCATACGCATCGTCGGTCCGTTGGTACTGATCGTATGTACTCTTGGACTGATGTTATGGAACCGTAATGCCATCAAAAAACATAAATGGTAAAATGTCGTAACATACATAAAACGAACAACATTATCCTATCATTATATTAAAATTACTTATGTTTATGAAAAGAATTGTTTTAGCCATGTGTCTGGGATTTGCAGCCTTGACGGGTTATTCTCAGGTCAATTACAAGATGCAATTAGCCTGCAATCCACTTGACGTCAAAACGTACGATACTCAACGTCTGCGTGAGGCATTCGTGATGGAAAAAGTTATGGTAGCCGATGAAATCAACGTAACTTACTCCATGTATGACCGCTTTATCTTCGGTGGAGCCATGCCAGTAAACAAGACACTGAAGCTGGAAACCATTGATCCGCTTAAAGCGCCTTATTTCCTCTTTGCCCGTGAATTGGGTGTCATCAATATCGGTGGAGAAGGTATTGTAACAGTAGACGGCAAAGAATATAAACTGGGATTCAAGGATGCACTCTATGTCGGCAGCGGAAACAAGGACGTTACTTTCAAAAGTACCGATGCTTCAAAACCGGCCAAGTTCTATATTAACTCGGCTACCGCTCACCGCAGCTACGCTACTCAGTTGCTGAGCTGCAATCCAGACAACAAGAAAGCAACTCAGGCCAACCAGCTGAAAGCCGGAAAAATGGAAGAAAGCAACGACCGCGTCATCAATCAGCTGATGATCAAGCCTGTACTCGAGAAAGCCAAGAATGGCGGTACCTGCCAGTTGCAAATGGGATTGACAGAGCTGAAACCCGGTAGCGTATGGAACACCATGCCGGCTCATACACACAGCCGTCGTATCGAAGCTTATTTCTATTTCAACGTACCGGAAGGTAATGCTATCTGCCATCTGATGGGTGAGCCTCAGGAAGAACGTCTTGTATGGTTGCATAACGAACAGGCCATCATGTCACCAGAATGGTCTATTCATGCAGCAGCCGGAACCAGCAACTACATGTTCATCTGGGGTATGGCCGGTGAAAACCTCGATTATGGCGATATGGACAAGATTGAATATCTGGACATGAAATAAACTTTATCTTTATAATTTTTTTTCAAGGAAAAATCCCCTTCTGAATAAAAACAGACTGGGGATTTTCTTTTTACACTCACTCTGACATTCCCTCTTTTGTTAGCATCACACACGTTTATCTTTCATCAAGCAATCGGACTATCAAGTTGAAAAACAAGGCCAAACAAAAAAACGATTCCATATAAAAAAGTGTAATTTATACCTTTCAGACACTTTTTTTTAGTATATTTGCAAGTATGAGAATCTGGAAAATCTTACTTACCATTATAGTGTTATTGTGCTGTAGCCAAATCACGCTGCAGGCACAGGAACGGGCCAAGCCCAAAGACGGGGATGGCATCACCACTTTTCTGCAAAGATACCATTGCAATACTCCCAAACTACGCAAGGAATTTATTCGCCTAAACAAAAACAAATTCACCAAGGACGGCGGTCTGATCCTCGGCAAAACTTATTTGCTGCCTGAGGGAGCAAGCCGGAGTAGCAATGACAGGACTTCCAGTAACAAGAAAAAATCGTCTACCGTAAACGAACCTCTGTTGGGTTCCAGATATGAAAACGTCAGGATCACTTCCCGCAAACTGGAAGGGGCATGCTTCTATCTGGTCAGCGGACACGGCGGACCGGATCCCGGTGCAATCAGCAAGGTTGGCAAACGCGAATTACACGAAGATGAATATGCTTATGACATTATCCTCCGCCTGGGACGCTGTCTTTTGTCGCATGGTGCCAAGGTACATTTCATCATACAAGACGCCAAGGACGGCATCCGCAACGACAGATATCTTGACAACAGCAAGCGAGAAACCTGTATGGGTGATCCCATACCTTTGGATCAGGTTGCCCGACTTCAACAAAGATGCAGGAAAATCAATAATTTGACCTATAAAGACAAATCACGTTATAAACGGGCCATATTTATCCACGTAGACAGTCGCGGACGCTCGGATCAGGTAGACGTCTTCTTCTATCATCATGAAGGAAGCAAATATGGCAGACGACTGGCAGAAAACATACACCAGACATTTGAACACAAATATGACAAGCATCAGCCCAATCGGGGATTCAGCGGCACAGTAAGTGCACGCAATCTGTATGTACTCAAGAATTCCAATCCTCCGGGTGTATTTCTGGAACTCGGCAACCTGCAAAATGAAAAGGACCGCAAACGGCTGATTCTGGAAAGCAACCGTCAGGCTCTTGCTGAATGGATTTGTCAGGGCATCATCAAGGACTTCAAGAAGCAATAAAAATACACTTTTTTATCATATAAATCCCTAATCCGGAAAACTGTCAACTGATTGTTGCCACTCACACAGATACTGAAGAATAAGGTTAAACCCTTGAACGCAAACACGACACCATACTTCCGCACAGTGTCATGATGGCAGCCAGCAGCATCGCTTCATGAGAAGCTCCGTCTCCTCCGAAATGAAACAGCAGAGCCACCAATGCCGCTCCTGAAGTCTGACCTATCAACCGGGCCATAGCCTGCATGCCACTGGCTCCGCCACTACGATAAGCCGGCGCAGAAGTCAAAATCAAATGATTGTTGGGCGACTGAAACAGTCCGAATCCCAATCCGCAAAGCATTAACCTCCATACTATTTGGAAATACGTGGCATCAAGAGGAATCCAAGACAATGAAAAACAGCCTATACTCATAATGAACAAGCCCACACCTCCTAAAATTCCAGGATGTATTCTGGCTGCCAGTATACCGGCTACCGGGCTGACAAAAACAATCACCAACGGCCACGCCGTCATCAACAATCCGGTTTCCACGGCATTCATACCAAACGTGACATGGAACATGAACGGCAAGGCAATCATGGCCAGCATCTGAGCCATAAATGAAACAATGCTTGTCGCTACAGACAAAGAAAAGACCGGTATGCGCAACAAATCAAACGGCAACATCGGATAAGTCTGCTTCAACTGCGATCTGACATACCACGTTCCGGCTATAACCAACAGCACGAACAACAGAGCAATCCACAAAGGACGGATTCCATGAGAAAAAGCCTCAACACACCCGATCAACAGACCGAACGTGGCGGCATTAAGACATGCCGAACGCCAGTCGAAACGGTTTCCGACAATTTTGACGGCATTGTCAGGCAAATATTTGCGGGCTAAAAGAAAGGTCAACACACCAACCGGCAGGTTAATTGCAAAAAGCCACGGCCAGGAAGCTACCGACAATATAGCAGCAGAAAGCGTAGGACCTGCTACGGATGCCAACGCCACCACTGTAGCGTTAAGCCCGAAACCTTTTGTCAGATGGCGCCGGGGGTAAATCAGTCGTACCAGTGACCCGTTCACACTCATCACCATCGCAGCCCCCACCCCTTGAAACATACGGGAAACGACCAGCGTAGGCAGTGACCACGACATGGCACAACAGAATGACCCGAAAGTAAAGAAAACAAGCCCGGACAGGTATATCTTCCTGAATCCATAGAGTTCGCCTAAGGAAGAAAATGGCAACAAGACCATCACTATCACCAACTGAAATGCATTCACGATCCATACGGAATCCGAAGAAGACACTGCCAGTTCCTTGGCTATGCTCGGCAGAGCCACATTACAGATCGTACCGTCAATGACGGACAAAAACAAGCCCGAAAATATGGCTGTCACAGCATAGTAAAGCTGACGGCCGTGCAGTCCGTCCCAATCCATATTACCGACAATCTGTCGTGCATTCTCTTCTTTTGCCATTATTAGTCCTTTCTACCTTATCATTTACCTCGCGTCAGTATCCCACAATAATCCTTACCGACCTTTTTCCTGATTCTAAAAAACCGGACCGGTATGAATGCGCCTGAGGCTTCATACAGATCCGGAAATGAGTTATCGTTTCAGTCCTTTACAGCTTTACATCCAATCGGACTGGATATAAACTTGATTATTATTTTTTCACTTCGACAATATGAGTTGGAGCCTGTTCTGCATTCCGACGGTCTGTTTCCTCTACCACACGACGGGCAAAATCCATAAAGGCACGTCCCATCAGACTGTCATCGTTCAAAGCTTCTGGAGTTCCCTTGTCACCATTTTCACAAATACTCTGCACAATAGGAATCTGTCCCAACAAAGGCACATGCATTTCCTCTGAAAGATGCTTCACACCTTCCTTGCCAAACAGATAATACTTATGATCCGGCAATTCGGCCGGAGTAAACCATGCCATATTCTCTACCAGACCAAGTATAGGCACATTGACTTTCTCATTCTGATACATGTTGATTCCCTTACGGGCATCGGCCAAAGCCACTTTCTGAGGCGTACTTACTATCACCGCCCCAGTAATCGGCAATGTCTGCACAAGGGTAAGATGAATATCGCTTGTTCCCGGAGGGGTATCCAGGATAAAATAATCCAGATCTCCCCAATAGGCATCTCCAATCAACTGTTTCAGGGCATTGCAGGCCATAGCTCCACGCCATAACGTAGCCTGATCCGGATTGACAAAGAAACCTATTGAAAGCATTTTGATGCCATAGCTCTCGATAGGCACTATCAGATCACGGCCTTCTATCCGCTCCGCGTAAGGATGTGCATCCTCTACCCGGAACATTTTGGGCATACTCGGTCCGAAAATGTCCGTATCAAGCAAACCGACCTTGTAACCCAGTTTGGCCAAGGCTACAGCCAGATTGGCCGCAATCGTAGATTTACCAACACCTCCCTTACCGGATGATACGGCAATAATATTCTTCACTCCCGGAAGCAACTTTCCTACTTCCGGCCGGGGAGCCTGAAGGGTCTTCGTCTTGATTTCCACTTCCACTTCCTTGCCGACATAAGCATGGATAGCAGCTTCAGAAGCCTTTATAATGGATTTCAGAAATGGATCTGTAGGCTTGTCGAATATCAAAGAAAAACTGACATGCAAACCACTTATACGCAGATCATCTTCTACCATACCGGCCTCTACGATGTTTTTTCCGGTACCGGGATAACGCACTGTAGCCAGCGCGTCCATAATCATTTTGGGATATAATGTCATCTTCTGTTGTTTTTATTGTTTTTCTACTTATTATTTACTTGTAGCCAGTCCGCTACGCTTACTCCGATTGTAACTGCGATAATCATCCAATTCGATCTCCACATCCGGTTCCTCCAAAACGCCCTGCTGCGGTAGTCTGAAACGAAGGTACTTGATATTCAGGCCCCGGTCAATCCATTGCTGTTCATAATAGGTCTGTATGCCCAGTATACGGGATTCTTCCGTATCCGGATGTTCGGCAAGCACGCTATGGTAAAGATCCGTTGTGGAAAACTCTACCGGCAAATGATTCCGTTCCACCATATAAGTCGTATAGGTAAACAGGAAATTCGAATCTGTCTTCAAATGGACTAATCCTTCATTGATCAGAAACTGACGATAACGATTCATAAAATAGGTTGAAGTCAAGCGCTTGGTTGCCTTTTTCATCTGCGGATCACTGAAAGTCAGCCAGATCTCACTGACTTCACCTGGCGCAAAAAACCGTTCGATAATCTCTATATTGGTTCTGAGAAATGCCACATTGGGCAGTCCCTCGTGAAGAGCCTGCGTCGCACCGGTCCACATCCGTGCACCCTTGATGTCCACTCCAATAAAATTCTTGTCCGGATAAAGACGAGCCAAACCGACGGTATACTCACCGCGTCCACATCCTAGCTCCAGCACAATGGGATGATCATTTTTAAAAAAATCGGCATGCCAGCGACCTTGCATCTCGAACGGCACCTGTTCCGCTACCGAAAACGGATATTCAAACACATGAGGATAACTGGCCATATCGGCAAACTTCGCTAACTTTCCTTTTCCCATAGATATTTACTGATATTTGTCTTATCTGCAAAAATACGAAAAATCTCTGAAATCCGCATACTCAAATTCAAATAACCGCTTTTGCATACACATGAATGCCAATCGGGATTCTTCCGTAAAGGAATGCTTTGTTGAAACACAGCAAAAAAGGCATAGCGAGGAAAATCCAATTCCTGCCATGCCCTATATATCCTGTTTATTGGCCTTACTTTATGTAAGAGTAAAAGCCTTAGGCTTTTTCAACCGGTTGCTGCCCCAGACGCTCCTGATATTCCGCCTTTACATCCTCGTAAAACTGAGCCTGAGCTGTCATCATATAAGGATTAAGCCACAAGAAGCCGATACCCAACGTCAGCAAAGAAAGTATTCCCCAGCCGATAAATGTCAGATGAAGATAAAACAAATCAAACTTATGTCCGTTCATCATATCCATGCTCCGCTCTATGGCTGCATTAAACTTCAGCTCCGGTTCATCCTTCAGTATATAGCTGGTCAGACTGTAGGAATAGCTTTTAATGATGCCTGGAATAATAAACAGCAAAGTCCACAACATGATATACAATCCCATCAATATTTGCGTACCCCAAATGCGTGTATAATCCAGAAATCCCTCAAACAGATCCTGAATCTTACATTCCTTTCCCGTACGTACAAGCGTGAGATAAATGACTGCATATCCGAAAGCTATAGGCATCAGCAGCACCTGCAGAACATTACCGAAAAAGCCCAAAGAAATATGATAGACTTCTTCAAAAATACTAAATGCGGCCGGTACTCCAGCATAAACCAACAGGTAGAACAAAGTCACTACCACAGCACCGCCCCAATTTCCATTCAGGGACTGACGGGCAGCTGCTCTCAATGCACTTGCTTCTCTTATCATGGCATCTGTTTTTAAAAGGTTAAATCTAACGGCTTATTCTATAACAACTTGAGTCCATCCGTGCACATCCGGTTCAATACCGTACTGGATATTACGCAAATGATGATAAAGCTTTGTGCAAACAGGGCCTGGCTTGCCATCCTTGCTGATCACATAACTCTTCTTGTTCTCCAGATCATCAATGCGTTCTATCGGGCTGATTACCGCAGCCGTACCACAGGCTCCGGCTTCTTCAAACGTAGAAAGTTCTTCTTCCGGAATCTGACGCTGTTCTACCTTCATACCCATATCCTCAGCCAACTGCATCAGACTCTTGTTGGTGATAGACGGCAGAATGGAAGTGGATTTTGGTGTGACATAAGTATTATCCTTGATACCAAAGAAATTGGCAGCACCACACTCATCGATATACTTCTTTTCTTTGGCGTCCAGATAAAACTCACAGGAATATCCCAAATCGTGAGCCATCTTATTGGCACGCAGACTGGCAGCATAATTACCGCCTACCTTATAGATACCGGTTCCCAAAGGAGCGGAACGGTCATACTCACGGATAATGACATAGGGATTTGTAGCAAAACCACCTTTGAAATACGGACCTACCGGAGTCACAAATATCACAAAAAGATATTCGTTGGCCGGATGAACACCTACCTGCGCACCTGTACCAATCAACAACGGGCGGATATACAGAGTAGCCCCGCTTTCATAAGGGGGAATGAAACGTTCATTCAGACGAACAACCTTACGAACCATCTCCTCAAAACGTTCGGTCGGCAATTCCGGCATCAGAATTCCACGGCAAGTACTTTGCAAACGGGCTGCATTCTCATCCATACGGAATACACGCACCTTACCATCCGGACATCTGTAGGCCTTCAATCCTTCAAAAGCTTCCTGTCCGTAATGCAAACAGGTAGCAGCCATGTGGATGTTGATAGTAGCTTCCGAACACACTTCAATTTCTCCCCACGCACCGTTACGATAATAGCAACGTACGTTATAGTCGGTCGGCATATAGCCGAAGGACAGATTCGACCAGTCTATTTCTTTCATCACTTTAGATTTTTTGTATCTTACATTATGAAGACAAATTTATACAAAAAATGAATATAAAATGCAAAATGGCTGAAAAATATTTCAATTTATCACTCTTTTTCCCCATTTTTGAGAATTTTCTGTATTTCTTCATCCGTAGCATAAAGCTTGTCTTTGCAGAAAGCAATGAGTTGCTGTGCTTTTTTCAATTGATCTGCCAGTTTATCTATTCCCTGCTCGTTATTCTCCACTTGACGAACCAGTTCTTCCAGTTGGGACATAGCCTCTTCATAGGTCAGTGTGCTCTTTTTCATTTCTTGAACTTTATTTATTTCACAATAGACCGAACGGTACCGTTTTCCAATACAGTCACCAATTCGTCTCCTTTATTTAACTGGGATGCGTCTCTCACCAGCATTTTCCCCTTATAAGTCATACTGTAACCCCGTTTAAGCAAAAGTGCCGGATCAGCCGCCTCACAACGTTGTTTCAACAATTGCAAACGGAATTTCTCCCGTTCCAGCATAACCGGCCATTTCTGCTCTAACCGGCCGGCATATAGTTGAAGCCGATGCCGTTCCTTCTCCGTACGATAAATGACCGCATGTTGCAAACGGGAAGAATAAGCTTCCAAACGATGCTCGCCTTCAGACCGCATACGGGTAAAGGCCAAAGGCAACCTTATCAATAAACATTCCATACGTTCACGCTCCACCTGCATACGGTTTTGCGCATCCCGACTTATCCGGTTACACAAATCCTCAAGCCGGGAAGCCGTTCCCAACTGATGGGATACGATCAGGGCCGCTGCCGCTGTAGGGGTTTTCACACGGGTGTGAGCGACCATATCCAATACGGTATCATCCCGCTCATGCCCAATACCGGTAATAACCGGCAATGGAAACTGCGCACAAGCTGCTGCCAGTAAATAGGTATCGAAGCCCGACAGGTCACTGGTCGCACCTCCTCCCCTGATAATCACTACAACATCCCACTCATCACACTGTGCCAGTATGGCATCCAATGCAGCAAGCACTGATTGCTCGACTTTCTCACCCTGCATTACAGCAGGAAACAATCCGACCTTGAATTTCAACCGGTATTCATTCTGATAAAGCTGATGACAGAAATCACCATAACCAGCTGCCGTGGCAGAAGAAATCACAGCAATCCGATTGGCCAACAACGGGAAAGACAGGTCTTTGTTGTCGTTCAGTATACCTTCCTTTTCCAACTGTTGCAGGATTTCCTTTCGCCGACGCGCCATATCACCTATCGTATAAGACGGATCAATATCTTTCACTATAAGTGAATAACCGTACAACTCATGAAAAGTTACGCTAACCTGAACCAGGACCTTAATCCCTGCTGCAAACAACTGTCCCGTTTCTCTTTCAAAATAAGGTTTTAAAAGACAGTATGTGGTATGCCATATCATTCCTCTGGCTTTGGCTATCAACTGACGGCCTGCACTGTCTTTCTCTATCAGCTCCAAATAGCAGTGGCCATTATAACCTTCCCGGACTTCACTCAATTCAGCCTGAATCCAATAGTCATCAGTCAGCGAGCCTTCAACTGTCCCGCGGACGAGATTGTTCAATTCATATAATGTCAACTGCGAAACCATACTTCTCCGTTTTCTATTCTGCCAAACCTGCCAAGTAAGCTGACAACCCTTTTTGAGAAATAATCATAGCACCGCCGATCAGCTTTTCACCGATATAAAATACGGCTGACTGTCCAGGTGTAACAGCAGAGGCTGCTTCTCCAAAATGTACCAGCAAACATTCATCGCTTCCTTTATTTTCCTCCGGAAAAAGATTTTTCACCCGCTTCACCCTACAGGGTATCGGGGTGCTCCTGTAACGTATGCGAACCGCCACTTCATTTTCAAACAATGCCTTTTCATCCACTATCACGGCATTAGCCAACAGCATGTCAGTAGTCCGCAACTGCTCCGCATCTCCTAACATAACCGTATTTTTTGCGGCATTAAGCCGCAGGACAAAAGCAGGTTTACCCAACGCTATGCCAAGTCCTTTACGCTGTCCTACGGTATAATAAGGAAAACCTTTATGTGTGCCTATTGTACGTCCCTGAATATCTACAAATTTTCCATCGCCGATACGTTTATCAATATCTGGCACCTGTTCGCGAAGGAAATCACGATAATCCTTATCTATAAAGCAGACCTCCATTGACTCACTCTGGCGTGCCTTGAACTCAAATCCTTTACGAACCAGATAATCGCGTACTTCGTTCTTTGTCAATTCTCCCAACGGAAACAGACAACGTGCAAGCACAGACTGACCCAACCTCCATAAAAAATAAGACTGATCTTTTCTTGTATCTTTTCCACAGTAAATAAAATAACGGCTGTCTTCCTGCTTAACCCGAACATAATGTCCCGTTGCTATATAGGCACAGTCTAACTTGTCAGCCCATTCTGTCAACATTCTGAACTTAAACATCGGATTGCACATGACACAAGGATTAGGCGTACGTCCGTCCAGATATTCATCGATAAAGTTCTGCACAACCACTTTACGGAAGGCATCCCGTTCATCAGCGACATGATGTTCTATACCTAAACGAGCCGCCAAGGCTTTGGCTTCCTGAATAAAATCAGGATATATCTGGTCCGGCTCACTGAACTGTGCCGGAAGATCCCAGACCCGCATTGTTACTCCAACCACTTCATATCCCTGTTCCTGCAACATCAGGCATACCGCAGAGCTGTCTATTCCGCCGGACATGCCGACCAATACGCGTTTCTGATTCATCGTCTACTTTTTTTATCTGCAAATATAAAGGATTATTCCGATAATCATCATCACGCACCTTTATTTTTAAGAATCCATGACGCTCTGTCGCTTTTCTTAAGAATCTGCCCCCATGCAAGTGTACACCGGATTATTCGTAATGGAAATAATCTATATCCACATAGCCACTCTCACGTTCATTATTAAAACAATAGATACCTATACGGTCTCCCCGATAATGCCCCCAAACCATTTGATAAGGTTCTCCTATCGGCCTGTAATATTCTCCATCAATGCTATAACTGAAATGAGACAGGCCATCCAGCCCCCACTCGGATTTGAGCCAGACAAATCGGGTTTGCAACAACGTATCTCTCCGTACCTGATTGTTCATGCGGGATTCCATATAACGCCGACCGGCATCCATCACAATGCCTACCGCTGCATGCTGTCCGGAGAAATGGCACAAGCCACACCTCACACCATTCTCCATGGCCGAAACATCCAGTTTAACAATAACTTTATTTATCGGTTTTCTGAAACTTCTTTGTGTCAACGTATTACCGGCATACATTAACTGATCTGATTTTAATGGAAGGAAAGCCTTAAGCCTCAACCATCCGGGCCGTTCCGATAACGAATACATTTCCTTTCTTGGTTGATAATTCCATTGCCATTGCGGTGCAATGCCATCCCCGTCAAAATCATCACTTTTACGGATAAAAAGTTCCGCACCATCCGATGAAGGCATGTTTCCCTGCCAAACCATTGTACCGATATTCTGAGGCAGAACTTCTCCTATGATCGGCCATTCTTCTGACCATGTGACAGGTAAAAGACTGACTATACGACCGCTCCAGTCACCCGTTCCATGATGCGTCAAAAAGTACCATTGTCCGTCCTTACCTTCAACAATACCACCCTGATTAGGTTCCATGGCATCACGTGAAGGCAACGCCAACTGTTTTTCCTCTTTATAATCTCCAAACATCTTCCTTGCACGTTTCGCCATCACATACCGTCCTTTACCTGCCTGATGTTCACTGAATATCAGATAATACCACCGGCCTTTCTTGATTAACTTGTTGGCTTCACGTCCACTCCCCGAATTAATGACTCTCGCAGACTGCCGGTCTATCTTCTTGCCGTCTGAAGACATCCGGAACTGATAAGTCTTATATCCATCCGCAAAATGCGTACCGACAAAACACGCCTCACCGTTATCGTCCCACATCACTGTACAATCATCCCAGCCCGGTTCGGACAACAGGCACGTCAAAGGTTCCCACGGTCCTTCCGGTCGTGAAGCTGAAGTCATGAAATAACCTTCATCGGGTGTTCCGAAGAACAAATAAAACCGGCCATCATGATAACGTAACGTACCAGCCCAGACACCGCGTCCATAACGTTCCATTTTCGTCCAGTTCAGGCTCTCAGAGATCTGCGTCAGATCTGTGATGATATTCCCTGTTATTTCCCAGTTAACCAGATCACGTGAATGTAACAAGGTCATTCCGGGCGAAAACTGGAAGGTTGAAGATATCGCATAATAATCCTCGCCCACCCTTATACAGTCTATATCACTATAATCGGAGGGGATAATCGGATTCATATAGGTACCGTCATGCTGGTCCCCCCACTGAGCCCAGTTTCCCCACTGAGGTTGTTGGGCATAAGAAACCAGGCTCACAATGAGACAGACAATTGGAATAAAAAAAGATTTCATTCAGTGCAATTTAATTCGAGACTCTAATACAGATTCCATTCCCAAATACCCTGTATACCTTCCTTGAAGCGGATCCTCAAAAAACGAAATTTTTGATTGACAGAATCTGTATGCGGCGAACAAACCCGCAAATCGTCATGTCCCCCGCACACCTGCCAATGCTCGCCGTCAACAGAACCTTCCAGACAGTAAGCATGGCCGGCAGTCGGACGCACAAAAAAGATCTCACTCTGTCGGATCTTTCTTTTTCTGCCCAAATCAGCTACAATCCATGCATCCGTATCCGCCGGATCGGCCATCCAACGTGAACCATTCGAACCGTCAATCACAAAATCCGGTACAAAATACTCCGTACGACGGCACAAAGTATCCTTGATCGGCTTAATCGCCAACGGAAGAGATACACTTGAAGCATAAACAGAATCTATATCCAGCTTCTTTTTCCCTTTTACACGACGTAAGGCTCCCACACCGTCCAAATCTAACTTCACTGGCTTAATAGTGCCATCTTCATTAAATTCCAGTTTGTTCACGTAAGTCTGGCGGTTCGTACCACGACGGCTGAACTCCAGATAAGCAAAATAATAGTCATCCGTACCATTCACATTAAATACACAGCCATGGCCTGGTCCGAATACACCTTGTTCATAATCAGTTGTAGAAACAATATCATGTTCCGGATTCTTATAAGGTCCCATGGGAGAGACCTCACTCATCACATAAGCATACTGGTATTTCTCATTACCTCCCAAAGTATACAAATAATAATATATCCCTTTTCGCTTAAAAAAGATTGGTCCCTCGGAGTATCCTCCACGCGGCGTAGGAACGACATTAATCACCGAATCTACCGTCATCATGTCCTTCTTTAGTCTGGCCACATGCCGACGTCCCCAAAAGACATAAGCCTCACCGTCATCGTCAATAAAGACCTCTGCATCAATGCCGGAAGGGTCTTTGGTCTGCAACAGGGTTGAGCCTGAAGTATAGGGTTTCAAGAATTCATCCTTGCCACGGGCCAGACGGAACGGTCCGTCCGGACTATCGCTCACCGCAGGATACATATAGCCGTTAATCGTTGGATAAATATAATATTTTCCATTAGCCTGCACAACCTTGCTCGGCGCCCAGTATTTCTCATTGGCAGCTGACGGAAAATAAATTCCGTCAAAACTCCAATTCAAGAAATCCTTTGATTTCCATACCACAGGCGGGCCGGATGTTTCCAAGCCACGACCATAGCCATCGGTAGTGGCATAACAATAAAACATGCCGTCAATTTCCTGTATGCTCGCATCCGCAATCATATCGGGTACCAAGGGATTACCGAAAGGATTAACCTGTCCTTTCACCGATCTTCCAGCCAGCAAAACAGCCAGAAGACAAAATGCTATTCTCTTGTTTATCATAACCAATACAATTAAAGTAACTTGATCTGTTCACCTTCTTTCATCCTAACGGTCTTTTTACGGCCATTATAACAGAAAGTCGTTTTGCCACCCTTACGGGAATAAACGGTCAACGCCACCACCTGACTGTCCTTCCACTCCATATCTATCACGAAGCCACCACGGGCACAAATCCCCTTCACACTTCCGTCTTTCCATTGAACCGGCAGCGCAGGCAAGAGAGTCACGGTCTGTTCCGTAGACTGCATCAGCATTTCTATTACCCCCGCACATCCTCCAAAGTTACCGTCAATCTGAAATGGAGAATGGGCATCCAGCAAATTGGGATAAGTTCCACCGCCACGACGGGCATCCGGCCCCTGATAAGCATCCGGACTGATATAACGCAATAAACGACGGTAAATATGATAAGCATTTTCTGCATCATGCAACCTGGCAAACAAGTTAACCCGCCATCCTGTACTCCATCCCGTTGTTTCATCTCCCTTAATCTCCAGCGTACGTGCACAAGCCTTTGCCAGATCGGGTGTTTTGTCCAACGTCAGATGATGCCCCGGATAGAGTCCAAACAAATGTGATTGATGACGGTGCTTGGGATCCTGATCCTTCCAGTCATGATACCACTCCTGCAGATTTCCGTTTTCACCAACCCGATAAGGCAAGATGCGCGCCAGGGCCTTTTTGGCTTGTTTCCGAAAATCCTTGTCCGTATTAAGAATCTCTGCGGCCTTAACGGCATCAGTAAGGCATTCCCTTGTTATGGCCAAATCGGCAGTACATCCATAAGAAGTAGCACCGGCATAACCATCAGGAGTCATAAATTTATTTTCAGGCGAAGTTCCCGGAGAAGTAATAAGATAACCATCCTTTTCGATCAGCCAGTTAAGACAGAAATCTGCTGCTCCTTTCAAGGCTGGATAATATTTTCTCAGAAAATCCCGATCTTGCGTAAAAAGGAAGTGTTCCCAGATATGGGTAGACAACCACGCTCCACCCATTGTCCAACAGGCCCAACTGGGATCACCGACGTGTAAACCGACCGGACATGTCATGGCCCAGATATCCGTGTTCTGCCCCAGACACCATCCTTTCTCCACACCGTAATAAGCCTTTGCCGTAACCTGTCCTGTCTGACTGAGATTAGCTATAAAATCCATTAGAGGTCTGTGCATCTCACTCAAATTAGCCGTTTCTGCAGCCCAATAATTCTCTTCCACATTGATATTGCTGGTATAATTACAGCTCCATGGCGGCAACAGTTGTTCGTTCCACAAACCTTGAAGATTGGCAGGAACACCCGGAGTACGTGAACATGAAATCAACAAATAACGTCCATATTGGAAATACAAAGCTTCAAGTTCCGGATTAGACTGGGATTCGTCCGTATAACGCAACAATTGTTCATCTGTAGGCAATGCGGATATTTCCGAAGCCGTCTGACCAAGATCCAACTTCACTCGATTAAAGAATGATTGATAATCCGATACATGGTTATCGCGCAATTCCGCATATTCCTTTTTTGAAGCCTGCTCCATCCGCCGCTCCACCTTTTTACGGTAATCACGTCCTTCACGAACCGGATCTTTATCAAACCCGTTAAAACTAGTCACATTGGCAACCAGAATCAAAGCTTCGTGCACACCGTCTAACTTCAGTTCTCCCGAGGCATAGCTTTTGACGCTCCCGTCTGATACGGAAACACGGATCAATGTTCTGAAATGAACGCCCCGATCCGGATCATACAAATGTTTGTTACCGACTTCATTATAATAGGAGGGATAAGAATGATATGCCGCATAACCTTCAGCAGAGATTTCATTTCCACCGGCCTGCACGGAATGTGGCAATTGGGAATCAAAAGACAAAATTGCTTTAATTCCTCCTTCTTCTTCCGACCGTATTCTTAAAACGATCACCGAATCCGGTGCAGATGCAAAATAATCACATTCAAACGGTTTTTCTCCTACCTCATAGGTCGTTTTGGCTATAGCCTGACTGATATCCAGAACACGCTCATAATTCTTCACGGAAGCTGACCGTCCCAGGTAAGTGATGTTCAAACGCCCCAATGGTTGATAATTCTCACTATAATGTCCCTGTACCTTTCTCTGCGTTCGGTCAGCAGCCCTGTAATCCTCCTTTTCCAATAAGGCCCGAATTTCCGGAATGGCCTTATATGCGTCCGGTGTAGTGACCTCACGATCCGGTTCTCCAGTCCACAAAGTGATGTCATTAAGTGAAATGACATCCTTATCCTGACCGCCATAAACTATCGCCCCCATGGTTCCATTACCGATGACCAAGGCTTCCTCAAAATAAGTAGCCGGACGATTGTACTTAAGCTTCAAGTTACTGTCATCATTCCCTGCATGGGCGGCAACAGGCCATAATACGGCTAAAATAATACCCCAAATACCTGATCGGTTAAAAAGATTGTTTTTCATATATAATAATTAAGTTAGATGTGATTAAATGAATTACAAAGATAACCTTTTTGATTTAATAAAATACCTCTGCCCACAGAAATATCCGGTCTGACATAATATAAAAATCTGCCTATCGACCGACATGTTTCCATTTCCTGTTTCACCATACAACTTTTATGAGTTCTTCTTATTGGCATAAAACCGGCTTACAGCGAAACGATATTCAAAATAAATTCATACTTTTGTATTAAGACGTACATTTTCAATCACAAAACCCCAATATTCAAATAAAGACATGAATCACGATGACAAATCATGGCGTATCATTCACAGTGAATATCTTATAAAACGACCATGGCTTACAGCCCGCCGCGACCATATCAGAATGCCAAACGGTATCGAAAACGAAGAATACTACATATTGGAATATCCCGACTGGGTTAATGTCATCGCACTTACCAAAGACGGCCAATTTCTGATGGAACGTCAATATCGTCACGGTCTGCAATGGACAGGATACGAAATATGTGCCGGTATATGCGAAAAGGAAGAAACACCATTAGAAGCGGCCAAACGGGAACTCTATGAAGAGACGGGTTATGGAAACGGCCATTGGGAACATTTTATGACTATTTCTGCCAATGCCACTACGATGACCAACCTTTGTCATTGTTTTCTGGCCACCGATGTAGAAAAGGTTTCCGAACAACATCTTGAAGAAACCGAAGACATCAGTATTCATCTCTTATCAACTGAGGAGGTACGTGCGCTTTTAACTGGCGATCTTATTAAACAAGCCACGATGGCTGCTCCCTTATGGAAATATTTTGCCGAACGCCATTTACTCTGAATACAGCAAAAATCCCTTGTTCCCAAAGAATGATATCAGGAACAAGGGATTTTTCGGATATCTTCCTATTATCAATTACATCAACTTAAGAATCCCAACAACACACCTGCAGCCACGGCTGAGCCAATCACACCGGCCACATTCGGTCCCATGGCATGCATCAACAAATAGTTCTTGGAATCATATTCCAATCCGAGGTTTTGTGAAATGCGGGCTGCCATAGGAACTGCAGATACACCGGCATTACCAATCAACGGATTGATCTTCTTATGTTGTGGCAAGAACAAATTAAAGAACTTCACGAACAACACACCTGATGCTGTAGCAATAATAAATGCCAACGCACCCAGGAAGAAGATCTTGATAGTGTCCCATGTCAAGAACTCGCTGGCCTGTGTTGAACAACCAACGGTCAGACCCAGCAGCATTACAATCACATCGTTCAGTGCGCTTCCGGCAGTCTTTGCCAAACGTGTGGTCTTGGTGCTTTCCTTTAACAGATTACCAAAGAACAACATACCCAACAATGGCAAACCAGACGGCACAATGAAAGTAGTCAGCAACAGACCTACAATCGGGAATATGATTTTTTCAGTCTGTGAAACCTGACGAGCCGGTTTCATTCTGATAAGCCGTTCCTTTTTTGTAGTCAACAAACGCATCAAAGGCGGCTGAATAACCGGAACCAATGCCATATAGGAATAAGCACAAACCGCAATGGCTCCCATCAGGTTAGGTGAAAGTTTGGATGACAGGAATATGGCTGTCGGTCCGTCAGCTCCACCAATTATGGCAATACCTGCAGCCTGATTCGGCTCAAACCCCAAAGCCAGGGCTATCATATAAGCACCGAATATACCAAACTGGGCAGCAGCACCAACCAACAAAAGTTTGGGATTGGCAATTAACGCCGAAAAATCCGTCATGGCTCCAATACCCAAGAACACCAAAGGCGGATACCAGCCGGTTTTCACACCCTGATAGAAAATATTCAGGACAGAATTATCCTCATATAATCCGATTTCCAGTCCTACCGCCTTGAACGGTATGTTTCCCAAAATAATACCCAGACCGATAGGAATCAGCAACAAAGGCTCAAAATCCTTCTTGATGGCCAGCCACAAGAAGAATGCACCGACCAATATCATGATCCAGTTACCTACTTCGGCATTTGCAAATCCCGTATAGGTAAGGAAGTCGGCTAATTTAGTTACAGTAAAATCAAATACTTCCATAAACTTATCCTATTGTTACCAATATTGCACCTTCCCGAACAGAATCACCTTTGTTTACATGTACTGCTGTTACCGTACCGTCGCATTCTGCCGTGATATTATTCTCCATCTTCATGGCTTCAAGCACCACTACAGTCTGGCCTTTCTTAACAGCCTGACCTACAGTCACACTGACTGCATTGATCGTACCGGGCAATGGTGCACGTACTGCAGAACCGGCACCGGCCGGAACCTCAGGCTGAGGCGCCGGAGCAGCTGCAGGCGCAGCCGTAGCATGATGAACATGAGCTACAGGACGGACTACCGGAGTATGCAACACATTCATCGGACGATCCAATTCCACATCAAATGAAATTCCGTTTACTTCCACTTTGGCCAAGTTTCCTTCCACGTCATTGATCTTCACCACATACTCGGCACCTTTTACTTTATATTTATATTCTTTCATGGTCTTTTCTTTAAAAGTTATTTTCTATAAAATTATTATTTAGGCCATTCACGCATGGCATTGTCTTTGGCATTCCAGTCTGTATGTTCTTCCTGATGAAGCGTCAGCACATTGCTTTCCACATCATGTACATCTTCTTCGTATTCACGCAAGGCCATGGCTATGACTGCCATATATATTTTCATATCCACGCCCTTGGTTTCCATTCCCTGTTTAGCCATAATAGTAGCACGTTCTGCCTTGTCATGTATAGAACGGATCGCTCTCACGCGTGTCATCTTACCCAACAGAGATACGACATAACCGAAAATACGGAAGAAAACATAAAGCAGCAACAAACATCCGAATACGATAGACATCGCCATGATGGTCATTGCAATACCATGAGGATCTTTTTCCTTGAACTCGGCAATCTTGTCCTGCACCTTGCCTTGTCCTACATTGGGGCCACAGGGAGTCACTTCTTTAGCGTCCAATACCACCCATTCGTAATCATCCGTATCTGCATTATAAACGCGGGCATAAGACTGATCCGCTTCCAATGGCGGAACCGTAATGGAATCCAACAGTGTTTTTCCGTTTCCATCAAACAAAGCAATGAAATTAGCTTGTCCGGGTACCAACGTAAAATTGGTATGTAAAGTACCAAGATTAGTCCTTCCGTCAGCAAAGAAAACAATATTCTGCTTGGCGGTCAGATTAGTCCGCTCGTCACCCTTTGGAATCAATGACATCAGTTTTACACGCTCCGGTACAGACATATTCTTATCGAGCGCTGCACGGTTTGTCGTCAGATAGCAGCTGCGGATATTATTCGTACCCCACGCCGTATTGGCTATTTCAATCCATGCAGATCTCTCGCCATACTCGTCGACCAGTCCGCTCTGATTTATGACGACCACCTCATTTATCTTAAAGCTATAAGCACCCTGCCCAAAAGCAACCAGCACGGCACATAAGCTCGTCAAGACGGTTAAAAATCTTTTGTTTATCATCTTTTTGCGGTTTTTCGGATTACAACGGAATGTTTCCGTGTTTCTTAACAGGATTAGTTAATTTTTTAGTCTGCAATTGAGCCAAAGCACGAATCACACGGAATCGTGTATTACGCGGTTCGATCACATCGTCGATATAACCGTATTTGGCAGCCTGGTAAGGATTGGTGAAGAGTTTGTTATACTCTTCTTCCTTTTCCTCAAGGAACTTCTTCGGATCTTCAGCTTCCTTGGCATCCTTTGCATACAATACGGCAACCGCTCCTGATGCACCCATCACAGCAATTTCAGCTGACGGCCATGCATAATTGATATCTCCTCTCAACTGTTTACAACTCATCACAATATGAGAACCACCGTAACTCTTGCGCAAAGTAACCGTCACTTTGGGCACTGTAGCCTCACCATAAGCATAAAGCAACTTGGCACCATGCAGAATTACGGCATTGTATTCCTGACCTGTACCCGGAAGGAAGCCCGGAACGTCGACCAAAGTAACCAAAGGAATATTAAACGAATCACAGAAACGGACGAAACGGGCACCCTTCCGACTGGCGTTGCAATCCAATACACCGGCATAACACTTAGGCTGGTTGGCCACTATTCCGACGCTCTGACCGTTGAAACGTGCAAAACCGACGATGATATTCTTTGCATAATCGGGCTGCACCTCGAAGAACTCACCGTTATCTACGATAGCCCCAATAACCTCATACATATCATAAGCCTGGTTCGGATTGTCAGGAATGATCTCATTCAGGCTGTCTTCCAAACGGTTGATAGGATCCGTACAAGGCACACGCGGCGCTTCTTCCATATTGTTCTGCGGAATGTAACTGATCAGCGTACGAATCATCTGCATTGCCTCTTCTTCCGTTTCGGCCGTAAAGTGAGTAACACCAGACTTCGTCGCATGCACACTGGCACCTCCCAAATCTTCCTGAGATACATCTTCTCCTGTAACCGTTTTCACCACCTTCGGACCGGTAAGGAACATATAAGATGTACCCTCCATCATCAAGATAAAGTCTGTCAATGCCGGAGAATAAACGGCTCCACCTGCACAGGGTCCGAAGATTCCGGAAATCTGTGGAATAACACCCGAAGCTTCTATATTGCGTTGGAATATTGAAGCGTATCCGCCCAATGCATTAATTCCTTCCTGAATACGAGCACCACCAGAATCATTAATACCGATACACGGAGCTCCCATTTTCATAGCCTGATCCATCACTTTACAGATTTTCTCTGCCATGGTTTCTGAAAGAGATCCGCCATTCACAGTGAAATCCTGCGCAAAGACATAGACCAGACGGCCATCGATCGTACCGCTTCCTGTTACGACGCCATCACCAAGATACTGCTTTTTTTCCATACCAAAATTGGTACAACGATGAAGCTTGAACATATCCATTTCTTCAAAACTTCCTTCGTCCAACAACATATCAATCCGCTCGCGAGCTGTATATTTTCCTCTGGCGTGTTGTTTTTCAATGGCTTTTTCGCCTCCTCCCAATCTCGCCTTTGCACGGCGTTCTACTAATTCCTTAATTCGTTCTAATTGGTTACTCATTGCTGATATTGATTTAAAGTCTTATATTTATTTGATTTGTCCTCAAGTTTTCCTATTGGAACAACATGCACAAAGATACTAAAAAAGCATTATCCTCCATCTTTTTTAGGATATTTTTCATAACCGTAAAGAATTTAAGATTTATTGAAATCATGACACTCTGCATTTATTATTTTTTTTGTAGTTTTGTATGTTAATATAGGTATAATATTTGTTTAATATGACTGCTCAGACATCTCCATTAGATTTAGGTACGCTTAAAATCAGCAAGCTCTTGGCTCAATATGCCATTCCGGCCATTATTGCAATGACGGCATCATCTCTGTACAATATGGTAGACAGTATCTTTATTGGACATGGTGTCGGTCCGATGGCCATTTCTGGATTGGCGCTGACCTTTCCATTCATGAACCTGTCTGCCGCATTCGGAGCCATGGTCGGCGTCGGAGCTTCCACACTTATTTCCGTCAAGCTCGGACAGAAAGACTATGCCACAGCCAAACTGATCTTTGGTAACGTCATTACGCTGACTTTAATACTCGGACTTTCCTTTGGTTTGGTATGCCTTCTGTTTCTGGATCCGATCCTCTATTTTTTCGGAGCAAGCGAAGCAACCATTCCATACGCACGCGACTACATGAGTATCATATTATTAGGTAACGTAGTAACTCATAGCTACCTAACACTCAACTCCGTATTAAGGTCTGCCGGCCACCCCCGAAGTGCAATGAACGCGACTATCTTTACGGTCATTATCAACACGGTTATGGACCCGATATTCATTTATGGCTTCGACATGGGAATAAAAGGAGCGGCATTTGCTACGGTACTGGCCCAGGTCATGGCCCTGATGTGGCAGATCTCAATATTCAGGAATGACAAGGAAATGCTACATTTCCAAAAAGGAATCTACCGTCTGAAAAGAAAAATTGTCGAGGACACCCTGGCCATCGGACTTTCACCGTTCCTGATGAACAGTTGCGCTTGCATTGTGGTTATCATTATCAACAGAAGTCTGGGATTATACGGCGGCGATCTGGCTATCGGTGCATACGGAATTGTCAACCGCATCACATTCCTGTTCGTCATGATCGTGATAGGACTAAATCAGGGCATGCAGCCGATTGCCGGCTATAACTTCGGAGCACAAAAATATGACCGGGTTCTGAAAGTATTAAGATATACACTGCTTTGGGGAACGATTATCACCACTTCCGGTTTCCTTATCGGTGAAATAATCCCCGGAGTCTGTGTCCGCGCATTTACTTCTGATCCGCAACTTATCGACATGTCAGAAAAAGGCATGCGCATTGTCGTGATGTTTTTCCCGTTGATCGGCATGCAAATGGTCACAACCAACTTTTTCCAGAGTATAGGGCTAGCAGGAAAGAGTATATTCCTGTCACTCACCAGACAGATGTTGTTTCTCGTTCCGCTCACCTTGATTTTACCACGCTTTTGGGGAATAGACGGTGTATGGTATGCCATGCCTATTTCAGACCTGATTGCATGGTTTGTCGCCACCTGCATGCTTGTTAACCACTATAAAAAATTCAATCTATTAGCTAAAAAATCCAACCATGAATAAAGAAGACTTGTTTATCATCAATGTCGGACGACAATTAGGCAGTGGCGGCCACATTATAGGCCGACAACTGGCCAAAGATTTCAATATCAGATTCTACGATAAGGAACTTCTGGACCTGGCCGCCCAGGAGAGTGGATTCAACAAAAAATTCTTTGAACGCAATGACGAGCACAAAGGTTTTTTTAAACTTTTGCTCAGTTCTTTCGCACCCATATTCAGCAACAGCGAAAATATCTATAACAATCAGTTAAGTGACGAATCCCTTTTCAAGTTCCAAAGTGATGCCATCCGAAAAGCAGCGTCACAGGAGTCGTGCGTATTTGTGGGCAGATGCGCTGACTATATTTTAAGGGATAATCCACGTTGTGTCAATATTTTCATTACCGGTGACATGGAGGACCGCATCCAACGGGTCAGTGAACGTTTGAACATCTCTCCGGCCGAAGCAGAAAAGAAGATCCTTTCCGGAGACGAAAACAGGGCATCATATTATAATTATTACAGCGCCAAGACGTGGGGACAGGCTGATTCCTATCACCTGTGCATCAACTCTTCCATTCTCGGGCTGGAAGACACTACAGAATTCATCAAGGAATTCATTAAAAAGAAATTGAATCTGTGAAAAGAATAGGCCTGCTCTCTGACACCCATGGTTATTGGGATCAGAAATACCTGGATTATTTTGAGGAGTGCGATGAAATATGGCATGCAGGCGACATAGGCTCACTTGAAGTTGCCCAAAAGCTGGCTGAATTCCGTCCGTTTCTGGCCGTCTGCGGCAACTGCGATGGAGGCGATCTGAGACGCATGTATGGTGAAAAACTACGCTGGAAATGCGAAGATGCAGACATTATGATGACACATATTGGCGGATACCCCGGAAAATATGCGCCACCTGTCAGAAAAAGCCTTTATGAGCGTCCTCCCCAGCTGTTCATCAGCGGACATTCGCACATTCTGAAGGTACAATATGATCACACCCTTCACCTTCTGCACATCAACCCCGGAGCTGCCGGATTGTCAGGATGGTATAAAGTCCGGACTTTGGTACGGTTTACTGTTGACGGACAGAACTTCAAAGATCTTGAAGTCATCGAGATCCCCTTTCACCACAACCTGTAAGAAGAAGAAACATATACAATATAAAAAAAGCATCTTTCCCGTAAGTCAGTCAGGGAAAGATGCTTTTTTATATTGATATCATTAAATTCATGATCAAACGCTGCACAACAGCAATACAATCAACTGGGCCGTCAAAATACGCAGGAACATCGTCAAGGGGTAAACGGTAGAATAACCTACGGCCGGTGCATCACTGTTTGAAGCCTGACTGGCAAAAGCCAATGCAGGAGGATCGGTTGTACTTCCGGCAATAAGACCCATGATCGTGAAATAATTCAATTTAAAACGCATACGGGCAATAAGTCCTATTACCAGAATAGGAATAACCGTAATAATGAAACCTGTCCATACATATTTCAATCCGTCGCCGGCAATGACCGTATCCACAAAGTGTTCTCCGGCCTTAATACCCACGCTGGCCAGGAACAAGGCTAATCCGAATTCTCTCAACATCAGATTGGCACTGGTTGACACATAAGTCACCAAATGGAACTTATATCCGAAACGACCTATTAAAATAGCCACAATCAGCGGTCCACCGGCCAGACCTAATTTAACCGGTGTCGGTACGCCAGGGAATGCAAATGGAATACTTCCGAAAATTATTCCCACCAGAATTCCCACAAATATGGTAATCAGATTAGGATGATCCAGTCTTTTCACGGAATTACCCATCAAATTAGCAACGCGGTCAACAGCATCTTCCGGTCCGACTACTACGATCTTGTCTCCCACCTGCATACGCAAATTCCGGTCGGCATACAAATTCATACCCGAACGGGAAATACGGGTCACATTAACGCCATACACTGAGCTGAAATGCAACTGTCCGAATGTCTTTCCGTTCATCTTGGGCTGGGTAACCAAAATGCTTTTTGACACCATCGGTACATCCTGAACTTCCCAGTCCACATTAGCCTCTGGACCGATAAACGCCATGATAGCTTCAGCATCATCTTCTGCACAAACGATAAACAGATAATCACCGATATACAATTTGGTGGAACGGGTCGGAATGCTCACATGCCCCTCATGCAGCGCTCTTGAACACACGTAATCACGGCCCAGGAAATCGCGCACCTGAAGCATGGTCTTGCCGTTCAACGCCGTATTCTCCACACGCAACGTCATCTTATGAGGCTTTGCATGAGGATTCTCAGCCTGTTCGGCAATGATTTTGTCTTCCTCATCCTTCAGAACTATTCCACAAATATAACGGATTGCAATGGTTGCAGCTATGATACCGACCACACCTAAAGGATAAGCACAGGCATATCCTGACGCAATCTGCGGAATTTCATTTGCCGGAAACAATTGCGTCAACGCCTCCGTAGCCGCACCCAATCCCGGCGTATTCGTCACGGCTCCGCACAATACACCGACCATCATCGGCAGATTCTGAGGATTTGACGTATCAAAACAACAATAATACAGCACCAACATCACAATGATGTTAAGGGCTACAATGCCACAGGCCAACACGTTCAGCGTAATTCCGCCTTTCTTGAAAGACTCGAAAAAACCCGGACCGACCTGCAAACCAATGCAAAATACGAATAAAATCAGTCCGAAATCCTGCAAGAAATTCAAGGTTGAAGTGGTACCTGTGAATCCGAAATGTCCCGCCAGGATTCCTGCAAACAGCACAAAAGTCACTCCCAGAGATATACCGAAGAATTTGATTTTTCCCAGATATATTCCTATGGAAATCACCACTGTATAAAGCAGGACGATATGGGCGATGGAATTCGAATCAAACAGTAACTGTTCTAACCAATCCATTATTACAAAATTTAATTAATTAAAAAAAATCTTTTCATTGGCAAATTTAGATAAAAAAACAACACACTTTGAGTTTTTGGATAACATTTTTTGCGAGGAAACAAAAGTTTTGCTATTTTTGTTCGATTGAAACTATTCATTTTAACAGTATAATTATGGCAGATAATAAAGAGAAACTCTTCTCTGATTTCACTGCCCCCACTCGTCAGGAATGGATTGACAAAATCAATGTTGACCTTAAGGGAGCAGACTATCAGAAAAAAATGGTTTGGAGAACCAATGAAGGGTTCAATATGGAACCCTTCTACAGAAAGGAAGATTTGGAAGGAATGACACAAATCAATTCACTTCCAGGACAATTCCCTTATCTAAGAGGAAACAAGAAAGACAACAACCAATGGTATGTACGCCAGAACATCAAGGCTGCCGACCCCAAGGAAGCCAATGCCAAAGCCCTTGATATCCTCAACAAAGGCGTCACATCTCTCGGCTTCAAGATTCCCGCAAAAGAACTGGATGCCGCCTATCTCGACACACTGCTCGAGGGCATACAGGCAGAAGCTGTGGAACTGAACTTCTCCACATGCCAGGGACACACCCTCAAGCTGGCACAACTGCTTGCCGATTATTTCACCCGCAAAGGATACAATGCAGACAAACTGGTCGGCAGTATTAATTTCGATCCCATCGAAAAGATTCTGACCAAAGGTAAAAACACAACGGCTTTGCTGGAAAACATTCCGGAAATCGTCAAAGCCATGTCTGCATTCCCTCACTACCGTTGCATCAGCGTCAATGCAGACACGCTCTGCAATAACGGCGCATACGTTTATCAGGAACTGGGCTATGCTCTGGCTTGGGGTAACGAATACCTTAACCAGATGACGGAAGCCGGCATACCAGCCGACCAGGCCGCCAAAAGCATCAAGTTCAATCTGGGTATCGGCGGTGTCTATTTCATGGAAATCGCCAAATTCCGTGCAGCACGCATGTTATGGGCACACATTGTCAAGAAATACAATCCCCAGTGCGACTGTGCCTGCAAAATGTATGTCAACGCGACGACCACCACTTACAACATGACCATTTTTGACAGTTATGTCAATATGCTACGCTCACAGACTGAAACGATGAGTGCAGCCCTGGCCAATGTAGATGCCATTGTCGTTACTCCGTTTGATGCACCATACGAAACGCCGACAGAATTTGCCGAACGTATTGCACGCAATCAGCAGCTGCTATTACAGGAAGAAAGCCATTTCGATAAGATCGTCGATGTGGCCGGCGGTTCTTACTTCATTGAAAAACTGACCCAGTCTTTGGCAGAAGAAGCGTGGAAACTGTTCCTGGCTATCGAAGAAGAAGGCGGTTTCCTGGCAGCAGCCGAAGCTGGAACCATCCAGAATACCATCAACGAAACCAATGCGACGCGTCACGCCAACGCCGGAAAACGCAAAGAATTCCTTCTCGGTACCAACCAGTTCCCGAACTTTAACGAAAAGAGCGAAGGCAAATCACCGATCAAGGGCAGACAGTGCTGCGGTAGCCATCAGAACGGCCATGAATGTGAAAAGCCGTTTGCCAAACTTGAAACATCACGTCTGGCTTCCGACTTCGAAGACCTTCGTTTACAGACAGAGCAAGCAGCCAAACAGCCTGTTGCATTCATGCTGACTATCGGCAATCTGGCCATGCGTCAGGCACGCGCACAGTTCAGCTGCAATTTCCTGGCCTGTGCAGGATACAAAGTCATTGACAATTTAGGATTTGACTCCGTAGAAGAAGGTATCGAAGCAGCCCTCAAGGCAGAAGCCGACATCGTTGTGCTTTGTTCAAGCGATGACGAATATGCAGAATATGCCATCCCGGCCTTCAAGGCACTCAACGGCCGTGCCATGTTTGTCGTAGCCGGTGCACCGGCTTGCAGTGACGATCTTAAAGCTGCCGGAATTGAAAACTTCATCCACGTCCGTGTAGACCAGCTGAAGACGTTAAAAGAGTATAACGCTAAATTGGGAATCAAATGAGACAGAATTTCAAAGATATAGATATATTTGCCGGAATAGAGGCCAAAAACGGCCAGGAATGGCAAAAAGAATGCGGCATCACCGCAAACTGGAAGACACCGGAACAGATCAATATCCAGCCGGTATATACCAAAGAAGACCTTGAAGGCATGGAACACCTTGATTTTGCGGCAGGTATTCCTCCATTCCTCCGTGGCCCGTACAGTATGATGTATCCGTTCCGCCCGTGGACAATCCGTCAGTATGCCGGCTTCTCTACAGCAGAAGAAAGTAATGCGTTCTACCGCAGGAATCTGGCCAGCGGCCAGAAGGGTCTTTCCGTAGCCTTCGACCTTCCTACCCACAGAGGTTACGACCCTAACAATGAACGTGTGGTAGGCGACGTGGGTAAAGCGGGCGTATCCATCTGTTCGCTTGAAAACATGAAAGTACTGTTCGAAGGTATACCTTTGAACAAAATGTCTGTATCCATGACCATGAACGGCGCCGTACTGCCGATCCTGGCATTCTACATCAATGCAGGTCTGGAGCAAGGAGCCCAACTGGAAGAAATGGCCGGTACAATCCAGAACGATATTCTGAAGGAATTCATGGTGCGCAACACCTACATCTATCCGCCAGCCTTCTCCATGAAGATCATTGCCGACATCTTTGAATATACCTCACAGAAGATGCCGAAGTTCAACTCTATCTCCATCTCCGGATACCACATGCAGGAAGCCGGTGCTACGGCAGACATCGAGCTGGCCTATACGCTGGCTGACGGTATCGACTACATCCGGGCGGGAGTCAACGCAGGAATCGATATCGACGCTTTCGCTCCGCGTCTCTCCTTCTTCTGGGCTATCGGTATGAACCACTTCATGGAAATCGCCAAGATGCGTGCAGCCCGTCTGCTGTGGGCTAAAATCGTGAAGAGCTTCGGTGCCAAGAATCCGAAGTCAATGGCTTTGCGTACCCATTCACAGACATCCGGCTGGTCACTGACCGAACAGGATCCGTTCAACAACGTAGGCCGTACCTGTATCGAGGCCATGGCTGCCGTTCTCGGACATACCCAGTCTCTTCATACCAATTCACTCGACGAAGCCATCGCCTTGCCGACCGATTTCTCTGCACGTATCGCACGTAATACCCAGATCTACATCCAGAACGAAACACAGGTCTGCAAGCACATTGACCCGTGGGCCGGTTCATATTATGTAGAGACCCTGACCAACGAACTGGTACACAAGGCATGGGAACATATCCAGGAAATCGAAAAGCTCGGCGGTATGGCCAAAGCCATTGAAACCGGACTTCCCAAGATGCGTATTGAAGAAGCTGCAGCACGTACTCAGGCCCGAATCGACTCCGGCGCCCAAACCATTGTAGGTGTGAACAAATACCGTCTTGCCCACGAAGATCCTATCGACATTCTGGAAGTAGACAATACGGCAGTACGTCTGCAACAGGAGGAAAACCTGAAAGTCCTCAAAGCCAACCGCAACGAGGAAGAGGTTAAAAAGGCATTGGCAGCCATCACCGAATGTGTACGTGAATTCAACGAAGGCAAGAAGAGTGAGCACAACCTGCTTGACCTGGCTGTTAAGGCTGCAAGCGTACGCGCCACATTAGGAGAGATCTCAGATGCCTGCGAAGCTGTCGTAGGCCGTTATAAAGCCGTAATCAGAACTATTTCACAAGTGTATTCATCAGAAAGTAAATCAGATGCCGACTTCGACAAGGCTTGCGAGTTGACAGAAGAGTTCGCGCGTCAGGAAGGACGCCGTCCACGTATCATGATTGCCAAGATGGGCCAGGACGGACACGACCGTGGTGCCAAAGTATGTGCAACCGGTTATGCCGACTGTGGTTTCGACGTAGATATGGGACCTTTGTTCCAGACTCCGGCAGAAGCTGCCCGACAGGCTGTCGAGAATGACGTTAACATCTTAGGTGTCAGCTCACTGGCAGCCGGACACAAGACCCTTATCCCGCAAGTGATCGAGGAACTGAAGAAGCTGGGTCGTGAAGACATCATGGTCATCGCCGGAGGGGTAATCCCGGCACAGGACTATGACTTCCTTTACCAGGCTGGTGTAGCTGCCATATTCGGCCCCGGAACATCCGTAGCCAAGTCTGCATGCGAGATGATGAAAATTCTTCTTGATAAGGAATAACCACAACATCCATACATTTTATGAGGAGGCAAGCCGGCTTGCCTCCTCATTTTTTCCCCGACAGGATTCATCCCAGATTTCACACCATCTGCCATACCCCTCATAGCATCCTGTTTTCCAGCGCTTTTATCATGATATGTTTTAATATTATACACTGACAAAAGCCTTCATTTACCGTTCTGCCCATACCAAATAAAATCAATGTGCGGAAAAAATCTTTATCTTTGGATAAGACAGGAGGCGCCTCGGCATAGGACAATCTGAAAACTACGTTTTCGCTTGTCTTTGCGCTCGGCTTTCACTATATTTGTTGTAATCAGGTAGGTTTTATTTGACTATCAACAGATTGGATAAAACTCACACGAGAACGGGCAATGGATAAGAAAAAGCCGGACTGTTCCGAACCGCCATATTTCTCATGCTTTCAAATAACTCTTTATCTCACCTGCAAAGATAACATTTCTTTCTGAAAAGGCCATATAAACGGCTGCAATCTTACGGAATAAAAACATATCGGGAAAAACGAGCATACCGTAGCCGAGTCCCCATAACCACAGGCAAAGGTAATTCGTGTTCTTCCCGTACAAGCAAGGCCAAGCCCTTCGGGTTCGTGGAAAAAATCATCCTCGCCCCGGAGGGCTTGCGGTATTTTTTCCCGAAGCCTTGCATGTACGGAACACGACCTTTTTAAGCCTGTAGTTATGGGAACTCCGGCCCCAGAAGCCGGACTAACAAAAAATCAAATGTTATGTTACAGGCAACAAAGAACAAGTACACGGTGGAAACACTCAAGCCACTGAACATTCTGTACGATCACAAGCACTGGCTGACACAGCAGGACGTGGATATGGCCAACGGTTATGTGGAACTGATAGAAAGGACACGCTCTGAAAAGATTCCGCAGGTCGGAGACAGACTCATCTATGTGGACAGATACGGGAAATATTACGGCAACGCCCTCATCGAGAAACGCAAAAATACGGACGGACTGATTTCCATCTGTGAAATCCCCTATATCCCTTTCATATGGGAAGAGTATGACGGTATCGGTTTAAGTGTCAGCGGAGGATCCTTCCACCATATTGACCCCCTCCAGTTGAAGTTCGTCAGATGGACGGAAGGGATATTCCAAGACTGGGGCAACTGCGGTGCGTGCGCCAACGGTGCCGTCGCATTCACGGCAAAAGTGCCGTTATGGTCCTATTCCGAACCTGACCCTCTCTACGGCGATTTCACCACTGAGACATGGAGACAGTATTATCTGACAAAAAACACGGGTCCGGACGCACGTAACCTGTACCAAGGCTTCGACAAGGCTTTCAGGACCGAAGAGGACTTCCTACAGTTCCTGAAGGACTATGAAGGGACCGTGTTCAAGGGCAACCAGGAAAACCATATCGTTCTCTGGTGTTTCCGTCATGAGAACCGGTTCCTGCCGCAGCACGAGTGGGACAAAATAGATGTCCAGGCCGTGGAACGGCGTCTCAACTTTTATCCCGAACAGGTCAAGCTGGTCAAGGACATGGACAGCCACATCACCTACTGTTACCGTATCAAACCCGAAATTGACAATCTCTAAAACAATACAGTTATGCAGACAACAGCAACAAGAACAGCAGGCAGCCACACTGACCTGCTCACAGGTATCCTGAACGTGCAAGTAAGGAACGAGGACAAGATTACAGAACAGGACAGGCAGTATTGCCAGCTCCAGCAGGACCAGCTCTACAAGACGCTTGACCGTATCGACCGTTGGTATGCCATCTTCAAGGAAGAAGCGGAACGGTACCGGGAAATCAAGAGCTTCAAGTATGAGGATAACGGTAAGGTCTCCATACGGAATTTCTATTTCAACAACAGCGGGGAGGATGACTATACCCACAACGAATTCAAACCGTTTGACCTCATCAACGAGCTTGCGGACAACAACTGCAATGCCAACGCGAATTTCGCGAATCGCATCATTTCCTATTTCAACAGGACCTACAATGTAGACGTACCCATTCCTGTAATCGACGAGAAGGCCATGCGCATGGGATTCCGTCCGGTCTACCAGACTTACGTGGACATGGTCATTGAACACCTCGGCGGAAAAAGTTTCCGTGAGACCGCAGAGGAAGAACTGCTGGCCCGTTTCCTGAAAACGGTACAGCCTTCCCGCTGGAGCAAGGTGAAGCCCGAACTGAAAAAGGACAAGATAACTTTCCCTGACATCGTGTCCTGGGACAGCATCCATCTGGAATACCACCGGGAATATGAGTTCTCGTATGACTGCGGAAGGAAAGTGGACATTTTCTGCGAAGGTATCGCATACGGGTCAGATGACGTGATAAACGGTTCAAGCGGTATGGTCATCGGTCTTGACAGACGCGATGTGGATATAACCGAATGGTACAACCTCACCCTGAGCAACGCAGAACAGATCAAGTTCTACAAGAACGGACGCATCGACGTACGCTTCAAGGACAGCCAGGCCGCAGAGAACTGCTACAGAAGGCTACGGCTGGATGAAATCACACTCAGAGAAGAGTGATTCATGAAATACTTATTCAGGCACCCCGTAAGACATCCTTGCGGGGTGTCTTCGTTTCCAACCATTAAAAAAGAAAAGACATGTATGCCATCATACCCCAACAGATTCCCCAGGACAGGCGTGCCGAGATCAACGAGAAAATCCTTTTCGCCATAGACTCCGGCAAGGACCTCGTCCCGAAGGAAAGCATCTACAACTGCTACACGGGAACCGGAGGACTGCACAACCTCAGACAGTCGGATTTCACCAGCTACCATGAATACGCCGAGGCCAAGAAGGAATTCGAGATGGGACAGTTCTTCACCCCGCACGACATATGCCGAAGCATGGTGGAGACCCTTTCTCCGACATCGGCGGAAATGGTGCTTGACATGTGCTGCGGCATGGGCAACTTCTTCAACCATCTGCCCAACCTGCACAATGCCTACGGATTCGACATTGACGGCAAGGCGGTGGCCGTTGCCAGATACCTCTACCCGGAAGCTCATATCGAGAAATGCGACATACAGCTGTACAATCCCGAACAGCGTTTCGACATCATTGTCGGAAATCCGCCCTTCAACCTGAAATTTGATTACAGGCTGTCGCAGGAATTCTACATGGACAAGGCCTATGACGTGCTCAACCCTGCCGGAATCCTGATGGTCATCGTCCCTCTCTCCTTCATGCAGAACGAGTTCTGGGAAAAGACACGCGTGGCGAAAATCAACTCGAATTTCTCCTTCATCGGCCAGACCAGGCTGGAACATTCAGCCTTCTCTACGGTGGGCGTGCAGAATTTTGCAACAAAAATCATGGTATTCCTCCGCCGTTCCCTCCATATTGAAATGCAGCCCTACAACGCGGAAGAGTTTGTCAGCATGGATGAGCTGAAGAAACGCATAGCCGAAGTGCGGAAAATGAAACACCGGCTGCGCCTCCAGCTGATGCGGGAGTGCAACCATATAGACAAAGAAGAGCTGGAACAGTTCGAGTACAGGCTCGCCAAATACATGTACGAGCTGAAAGCCCATGCCGTGCTGAACAGGCATGTCGAAAAGGCGGAGGCGCTGGTGTCCAAATTCCGCAACCAGAAACCGCCGGAAAATGCCACCCGGGAACAGATAAAGGAATGGGAACGCAAGAAGCTGACCACCGGCAAGGTTCTCGGCATCATCCGCAGGTACATCACCTCGCAGAACGTGGTGCCGCGCAAGGAAGTGGCATTGGTGAAGACATCCTACGGCTTCAAGCTGAAGCAATATGCCCCGCGTCTGCTTGACAAGGTCACGCACAAGGCCGCAGGCATCAACGACCTCATACTCGGAAGGGCCGAACTCCCGATGCCGGAAAACGTCACAGAAAAGAACATGCGGCAGATCCGTGCCGCCAGTAAACTGATACGGCGCAAACAGAGGCAATACGAGACCCAGAATCTACAGTTTGCGGAAATGCAGGAAGATGCCGGCCTGAAGGAATACCTGGACCGCACCACATTCATCAACAAGGACGGTGAAGTCTGCGAATTCACGGACTTGCAGAAACACGACCTGAACCTCGTGTTGCAGAAACGCTACGCCCTGCTGAACTGGCAGCAGGGTTCAGGCAAGACTGCCGCCGTCTATCACAGGGCGAAATACCTGCTCAAGTTCAGAAAGGCAAAGAACGTCATCATACTTGCCCCGGCCATCGCCACCAACATGACCTGGATACCGTTCCTTACCATAAACAAGGAACGCTTCCGTACAATACAGACCGCCGGCGACCTCAACAACATACCGGAAGGGACATTCCTTGTCGTCTCCACCTCCATGCTCCGGAAACTGAAAAGAGAACTGATGCGTTTCGTGAAACGCACTTCCGGCAAGCTGTGCCTTGTCTTCGACGAGTCGGACGAAATCACCAATCCCACATCGCAGCGTACAAGAAACATCCTGTGCATATTCAGGAGGCTCAGGTACAAGATCCTCGACACGGGAACAACCACCCGCAACAACATCGCGGAACTGTACAGCCAGTTCGAACTACTCTACAACAACTCCGTAAACATGATATGCTGGAGCCCGCAGGTCTACCACGAAAACAGGGACCACGAGATAGAGGAAGAGAACAACCCGGATTACGGAACACCGTTCCCCGCCTTCAGGGGGCATGTCCTTTTCCGTGCCTGCCACTGTCCGGGGAAAGCCACTGTATTCGGCATCGAGAAACAGAACCAGGACGTGTACAACAAGGACGAACTCTCCGAACTTATCGGCAAGACGGTCATCACGCGTAAATTCAGCGACTTCGCAGGAGAGAAATACCGGATACGGACACATACCGTCCGTCCTTCGGAAGGAGAACACGAGGTATACCGTGTCATCATCGAGGAATTCTGCCGCATCTGTGAGCTGTACTACAACAGCACGGGAGACACGAAAAAGGATGCAGGACTGAGACTCATGAGGCAGATCAAGCTGCTTATCAAAGCCTGTTCGGTACCTCACCTGATAGAGGGATACTACGGTGACAGTTATCCTTCCAAGACCCGCTATATTGAAAGGCTCATAAGGACAATACCGGGTAAGGTTGCCATCGGATGTACCACATTGGCGGCCTTCGACCTCTACGAGAGCTATATCCGGGAACATTTTCCCGACAGACCTGTATTTGTGGTCAAGGGAGATGTAGCCTTCAAGAAACGGCAGAGCATCGTGACCGAATTCGACTCCACCATCAACGGCATCCTGATATGCACACAGCAGAGCCTGAGCAGCTCCGTGAACATACCTACCTGCAACGACGTGATACTGGAATCCCTGCAGTGGAACATCCCCCGTATGGAACAGTTCTACTTCCGTTTCATCCGTCTCGATTCCAAAGAAATGAAGGATGTCCACTACGTCACCTACGAAGATTCGGTCGAACAGAACCTGATGGCACTGGTACTGACCAAGGAGCGTCTGAACGAATTCATCAAGACCGGTGAGGTCAAAGAACAGTCAGAAATCTTCGAGGAGTTCGACATCACAATGTCTGTCATCGACAGCCTGCTCATCCGCACGCAGGACAGTGAAGGCAAAATACACATCAGCTGGGGAAGCCAGCGCATAACAGAATAAATATGAACCGTATGAAGAAGACCGGGAGTTCCATTCCCACCGACAAAGGTAAGCCGCGTCCCCATCGGCTGAGCAAGGTCAGGCCGCAGGCGGTTTTCAGGAAAATCATCCTCGCGGAGCTGCGGTATTTTCCCGAAAAACCCTGCACAGCCGGGACACGGCACCTTGTCGAGGTCGGTGGAATGGAATCCCCGGCATCCACATACATAAAAGACAAGTAATATGGATCTGAACAATGCAGAGATTGCCGTGACCACACAGCATCTCATTGACATAAAGGATTACAGGGACTACTGGCTGCACCTGTCCGACTACAGCGACATGGGCGAGTTCCTGAGTGCCTGTTCCGACCTGTTCCCCGGGGAAAAGGAACCGGAATACCGGTATCCGAAATGGGAAAACATTCCGGACACACTGATCAGCCGTGAATGGCTCTGTCCCAACTTCTTCGAGATCAGGGATGCCCTTGAAAGGCTCGAAGAGGAAGAAACGGAGTTTTTCATAAGCTGGAGCAGAAGTTACGGATATGACATCACCACGGATGACCCGTACATGATGGTATCACACTACCATGACCTGTACGGGGATACCGTCACGGAAACGGAAGAAGACGCGGACACGGGAGAAGATGCCCTGATATACACGGGCGTATCAAGCTACTACTGCGACATGCTTCCATTCCGTTACGAAATATTTGATGACAATTATGACTAAAAGACAAAAGATATGGAAATCAACTTCAAAGGACCTGTAATGCCTATCGACCCATACTCGCAGCTGGCATTCGTGGAAATACTGAACATACTACTGACGGCGGGACACATCGTGGACGTGAACCGCTTCCTCATAAGCAGGAATGTCAATCCGCAGTTCGGCTCACTGTCAGGCTATTTCAGATGGTCGTTCGCCGGAGACCATTTTACCCTCTGGCAACGCACGGACTACAATTCAACGCTATGTTTTAACCACAGGATACTCGATCTGCCTTTCGGTGTCCTGGCAGCAAAAGACAGCGGGAAAGACAAGGAAACGGCAAACTGAAAATGAAACGATATGGAAACTACGGTAAAAATACCCAACCGGGAAATCGCGCTCGCGGCATTTGACAGGCTCCGCCGGGAAAAAAGGAAGGATGCCGCACTGAGACTGGCCGGGTGTATGCTCAGAGGGACATACATATCCCTCGGCATCGGTGATACCGACTGGGAAATAGACACCGCACTGCACAAATGCGGCGGTGAGCCTAAAACCGGATACGGTCATATGGCACATTTCCACTTCGACGGCAAAACGGAAATGGAAACAGAGAAATATGAAAGGCTCAAGGAAGAGAACGAATGACAAGGGAGCGGCCGAAAGGTCGCTCTTCTCATTTATAAACGACATGTACGGGAAACAGAATCCTGCCGTACACAGGTAACAGAAATGGAAGAACAGGAAAGACTGACAATGGAATTCGTGAAATCGCTCATGGACAAGTCCTACACGCTGGTATGGGTGGACTACAACGACAATCTCGACAACTGCCGTGACACCATCCAGAAGTGTCTGGAAGAAAGGAGCTGTGAAAGTCTGTGGGAGAAAGTGGACGAATGGTACGGTGACGCCGAATGGGAAGCTGTCCGTGAAATCGTCTCAAAGCTGAAGGATGAATGTATCCGTTTCCATGATTTCGGGGAAGAGGAAGTGGACAAGTTCTTTCAAGAACACGAAGACGAAATCAGGGAAGAAATCTATGACAGAAACGACTCTGACACGCTGAAAGAACTTCTCAAAAACACGGATGACATCCCCGTGCGTGTCGAGATGCTGTCAAACTACGACTGCATCAATTCCAACTGGCTGGAATCGCAGGAAGGATACCGGTACAAGGAATCCTATTTCGGGGATATGATAGACGCGCTGAACCTCAATCCAGCCAAAGTGAAGAAAATGCTGGTGGAGAAAGGCTACACGGTATATGGCCGGTTCCCTGACAAAAAATACAGGGACGGCAAGGAACAGGTATCCTATGAACAGTTCTACCATGAACTCATCAACTCCTGCTGCGGTGCCAACCTGCTGACCTATATCGGCAAGGTAAGCCTGCAGGAACTTTATGATGCCGGATTCTCGCTTGGGGAAGTCATTATTCCCAAAGGCAACTGCTGCGGCATCTTCAGCTCCATGTACGGCGGTGGAAGTCTCCTGGAAATGGAACTCCTGAAAGATGTCAGACTGAAACTGGAAGTCAGGGACTATCACGGATTCCGCTTCCGTCTTGACAGCGAGAACTCAAAATATGAATGCTCCATCAAGCATGTGTACGGGGTATGCGATTCCTTCTTCGGAGAAAAGATAGGTCTTGTCGCTTCATAAATCAAGTATGGTCACTTAAAGATATCAAATCATGGAAAAGAAATATGCAATCATCCTATTCAAGGGAAAAGAATACCTGTGCGGACACGAAGACGGCTGCCATTACGATGTGTCCTGCCCGGTGAGGACATTCACTGAAGGAGAAGACGACTTCAAAATTCAGGAATCCGGGAAAAACCGGTCTGAAAGGACATTCCGGTACCATGAAAAGGAATTCAGGCTTGTCACCGGCTTCTACCCGAACGGATGGCCGGTTCTGAGTCTGGAATCACCGGACAACGGGGAACTATACACGGTACTTACCGTCAATCTGGAAGACTCCCCGGCATTCGGGATTCCCGACCAGGCATTCATTGACATAAACAACAATCCGGAAGCGATGGAATTCCTCATAAGGAACAGCCTTGCCGAAGATACGGGATACAGACGCAAAAGCGGATGGGTGGAATACCCGATGGCCAAACTGAACCTGGCTGAACTGTACCGGTTGTCACCGGAATCGTTCGAGAACCAAGAATAAGAATCAACAATAGAAATCATTAACCAAATCATAGGAATTATGGCAAAGTACGATGTAAGAGTAAGGTACGCCTTCGAGGGTACCTACAAGGTCGTTGCGGAAGACCGCGACGAGGCGGAAAGAATGATAGCGGAAGACTGCGGCCTGGTACTGGGCGGCAACATCCACACTACCCGCGATGATGACGAGGTGACAGACTGGAGATTCGGCTCTCACCCCGACATGCAGATCCTGTCTGTCAGGGAACGGGACGGTAAAGGCAAGGTCAGATATACGTCCATGTGTTTCAGCGACAGGATAGAAGAACTGCGTAAGGACATAATCGAAGCCATCAGGCAACTGCTCGATGCGCACGGCCTGAAAGAAATCTCATTCTGTGACAGCAATGACGATCCGGTATGGGTCATCTGGTTCGGGAAAAACGGAGATCCGTATGAATGTTGGGTAACGAAGCTTAAAGTTACGGAGGATAGTATGACAGTAATCGCATTGGAGAAGGAAAGCGGGGACGAAGTGGCCTGCTACACTCCCTACGACCTTGGAGTCAGCAACATTGATTGGCTCAATCAAATGTACGAAGCGGTAAGGCTTCAACTTGAAAATACAAAAGGAAACTCTTGAAACGAAAGACAATATGGCAACAAAAATCAATATGGACAGATACGTCTGGGAAGGATGGACTGTCGGAGCGTTCATCAGGGAACTGGCCCCGCAGGTGGAAATGATCATGAGCGGGCAAAGCTGGAGGGAACCTTTCAGGAACAAGCAGGAACTGGCGGACTGGTGCAGGGACAACCAGCCCTATTACAAGAAAAGGATACCTGAAGTGAACAGCTATTTTGCAAAAATGTATAACCTCAAATAAGAACAACATTATGAAATATCAAGCGGAAAATGCAGTCTCCAGCTTCTTCTACTATATGTGGAATGCCTGGTGCGAGGAAGAGTGCAGGACAGTATTCAAGGAAATGCACCCACACTTTTGGGAAAAATGGTCTCTGATGACGGACAAGGGAATATTCGGAGCCGCTGAACGGTTCTATGCGGAACTGACGGACCGTTACAGGGAAAAGCTGGTGGAACGGGCCGTCAGCCTGTATGACGGCAAGGCCAGACGCAAACACCCGGACGATTCCGAAATCAAGGTATGCAGTGACTGCGGCTCTACAAAGATTGAAATCCAGGCATGGGTGGATGTCAACACGAATGAATACCACAATGACGTGGACGATGACATCTGGTGTCTGTTGTGCAAAGATTATGTGGAGACCTGTTCCAGACAATCCTATCTGGAAAAGATGCAGGAATGGTGGAAGTCCAACAATACAGATAACCTTGAATGCCTGACCGGATTCAAGGCGTCCGACTTCCCTCCGGCCAATTCCGGACAGACATTCGCCGAGGCCGCCGATGACTGGTGGAACGGCAAGAGCTATGACGAGAAGCGGAACATATACCTGACAAACAAATAAAGACAACGGCTATGGCACGGAACATCATTGACCTGATCTGCAACTCATGCAGTTGCGGCAAGGAAGAGGCACAGGAATACCTGGACGACGAGATAAGGAACCTGCAGGAACTTCAGGCAGACAACGACCTGAGAAGCGAAGACTTCGAGATCGCGTGCAGCAACCTCGGACTCGACCAGGACTGGCAGATATATTTCATCAACCGTCTTGCGGGACTTTAATATCTACAACTATGACTTATTTTCAGAACATACACTCACTGGCGGACCTGAAAAAGGAATACCGCCGTCTGGCAATGCTTCACCACCCGGACAAGGGTGGTGACACTGCCCTCATGCAGCAGGTGAACACCGAATTCAGAAAGCTGTTCGAGGTCTGGAAAGACAAGCCCTGCGTTTCCACAACCCCGACAGGCTACGAACACGACTTTCAGGATGCCACCGCAAAGGAATACACCGAATACGTGTACAATGAATACCGCTGGAAAGGGCGCAACTACAACGGGCAGTCCGCACCGGAAATCACGGAACTGGTCAGGGCATGGCTCAAGGAGACCTATCCGAGATACACCTTCTCGGTCCGCAGGGACGGATACAGCTCAATCCTTATCCGGCTGATGAAAGCGGACTTCGAGGCTTTCACCAGAGAATCCGGCAAGGTACAGGGAGACATCAACCACTACAACATCCAGGAATCGGACAGTCTGACCGACCGGGCCAAGGAGGTGATGACAAATGTCAGGGACTTTGTCATGTCGTACAACTTTGATGAAAGCGACCCCATGACGGACTATTTCCACACTAACTTCTACCTCACGCTCGGAATCGGCAGCTACAGACAGCCGTACCGGATGGAACTGCCGAAGATTACGGGAAAAGACAGTCCTGAAGTGTTCAGGTATCCAGAAGGACCTGCACACAAGGCTATGCGACAGGCACTGGGCAAGGCGCGTTTCGGCTTCATCGAGAACCGGAGACATATCGGGGAAATGATACTCGGGGAAGACTTTTACGGCTCATAGGGCGAACATTATTTCTGGCCCAAGGAATATTCAAGCGCGAAGACGGCACAGAAACGCATCGGGAAACTGGAGGCAGCCGGAATGCGCTGCGAACTGACAGGCTGCAACAGAGGATACATACGCCTGCTCGGATATACTCCGGAGACGGAAAGCAGTCTGGAACGGGAAAGGCAGGAATATGCCACGGCATACCGGAAGTGGGTGTCAGAACACGGCGTATCCCCAAATACGGGAACAGTACACCAGAACATTTCAAATCCAATCAGACAGATACAATTATGACAAACAGGGAAATCATCAGAGAACTGAAACGCTGCGGTTACAGCCGGGTGGACATTGATACGGACAGTAGAGCCGCAAAGACTTTCTACAACTACCGTGGCGGGCTTCACATAAACGGTACGGGAAACCTGTCATTCCATATCGTACCGCCACAGGAGAGTCCCGGACTGGGACGGTTTGCAATATGCGCCACCCGTAACGGGGAAAGCTCACAGCTGGGGACAGACCATGCCCCGTTCTTTTTCGAGCGGCTGCTTGCCTTCCTCAAAGGTGAGAGAAAAGAGAAAGAGATAATAGATGAAATATGTACCGACAGAAAAACAGAATAGAAATATGAAAGCAAAAGTATTGAAATATAAGTTTGACGGCAACACTATCGTTGCCCCATACATGGAACTTGAACCGTATGCGGAGAATGTATTCATCTCGCTGGCAAGAAAAAACGAATACGGAAATGAAAGTGAAGACAGCTTCCATGTAATCTGCAAGATTGGTGATGTCCATTTTTCCTGCGGACAGTATTCACGCAGAATCCTTGACAAGGAGGGGCACCGGGAAGAAGCGGCGACCTATTGCAAGAACTGGATTGAAAACACCATGAAGGATACGGAGGATGGAAAAATCATCCCCCTCTTGTCTGTCCATGTATTCAAAGAACTCGGTCTTGACCCGACACCTTTGGTACAGGCCCGTGAGACGTATGCAAAAAGGCAGGAGGAAAAGCGGCTGGAACGGAAAAGAAAAGAAGAGCAGGAAAAAAAGGAAAAAGAATCCCGATGGCATCAACAACTCGACGAAAACAAACGGAAATTCCTGAACGGTGAGAAAATAACGGCAGAAATGTTTCTTGAAATCACCGGAAGGGACGGATTTGACATCCATATCAGAACCAAAGGGACATTCAACCGACATGTAACAGCAATCGACCGGAACGGAACCGTCGGTTTCAGAAAATACAAAGGCCGCCGTACTCCCGACTTCAGCGGATGCCATAAGGCTGTAGCCGACTATCTTGAATTCCTTGCCGGAAAGTGAAAGATACTTGCGAACTGAATCATTTCCCACATTCTAAAATGTATCAGAATGTGGGAAGCCTTTTCCCGACATCAAGCGGAATGTTTACCGAATGGCGGCGATCCAGCGAATCCGAATAAAGCCAGACTGTCAGGGAATCTCCTGAAATGAGCTGTCTGATAGACTTCCACTGGCATGGGGAAAGAGAAGATGGGGTAACCCGCCAACGGGATTCCTTATGTTGCCGGAATATTGAGGCGACCGTATCCTCGAACAGTTTCTGAAATTCAGGATTCTTATAAACAAATATTCGTGAATTGATGATGTAACGATTGGATTCTTTTGGAAAAATAGGATCCAAATCAATCAAACTGCCTATAGAGTCTCTCTCAATTCTGTAAAGGAGATGCTTGCTCCATTCTTTGGCGGGATTTTCTTCAAATCTGTATCTGGCTTCATAAGCATAGCCATAATAAGAAGAATCAAGTACATATATCCTTTGGGGACTGTTGTTCTGTATGACAAATTCGGCAGGAATTTCTATCCACATCAGTTTGTTCTCTTTGGAAGAGTAACCGAAAACCAGATATTGGGCTGTACGGATTTGGGCAATCTCATGCTCCCGGGTCAGATTCTGCCGGATTATTCTTTTTATCGTTTCGGGAGAAAACATGGACCATACAATCGGTTTTTCGGAGAAGACACTGTACTCCACGCTCCTGCTTTCCTGTTCTGTATTCAGCCTGTCTATGTTTTCTTCCCTGTATCCTGTCAGGATAAAGTCATCGTATTTTTCCGAATAGCTGAACCGGACATAACCGATACGGAACAGAAAACCGTCGCAGTATGGAATTCTGATTATAAATCCCTTGTCAGAACCTTCAACTCTTATATCCTCTTCAATCGGACAGTTGCCTGACAGCGGGAAGACACTTTCTCCTGCCGTTCTTCCGTCCTTGGAAAGTTTCACATACGCAGCGGTAGGTTTCTTGCCATATTCGTCTATAGTCGAATCCATAGATACGGTAAGTTCATAAACCTGATTGTTGATATGGATGTTCACTGTATCTGTTTTGTTTTCACCGGCATATAAGAAAGAGGAATACAAAGCCATAAAAACAAACAGCAAGAAGTATCTCATATGCTTTGAAATGTTCTTTATATTATTCATCTTTATTGTTATTATCTGAGACATAGCCAATTTCATAAAGTACTTATTTATACTTAATCTGCTTATTCACTTTCCCAAAGTGCCATAAGATAGATATGTATGTGAAATAGATCAGGATGGATATTCCCATATAGATAAACGAGCGGTAAGGAAATAACTTCATATAAGAACCCCATAATACAATTGGTATGATTACGGGAATTACTGCTGAATATTTCTTTTTAATGAATTGTACTATTAGCATTCCTATCAATAAAGTAAGGAACATGACTATTACACTTAACCGCAAAAGGATTCCTATTGAAATATCCATGTGTACAATCGGTCTGTATATATTGACCAGACTGATGCAAAGGCAATACACTATGCAGAATATTATACTTAGTATGGCAGGTATATATTTTTTCATACCACTATTCATTTATAAAGGTTCTCAATCAATAGCCATCGTTCAAAATATTTAAGAGAAAGCCATCACCTACTTATCCGTTTGGAACTGCAAAATACGACGTAAACCATAACAGTATTCTGTCGTGCGTTGGTTTAGGCGGCAATTGTTTTCGTCCAGATAGACATCCAGCTTCCAAAAGCATAAATCCTCTTTGTGAATGACATCTCCATAATTGTTTATGAAAATTGCCACTTCATCATCTTCTTGCCACTCCCATATATACGGTAGTCTGTACTTTACTGTATGGTCTTTAATGTATAGCTTTTCTATGCTGCCGTCTGTTCCTGATACTTTCCCCAGATATTTGCTCTCTTGTGGGCTATGAAAAACAATTGTCGGATGAAGTTCCCGATATAGCCATCCAAACAATACAAGAACCACTATAATGGCTATGATTATCATTCCTTTATGTCGTCTCAATCTTGCAGTCATTGTTATATTTCTTGTTTTGTTGGTAAAAACCTTTCAGGGGAAATTCAGCCACTTGTTATCTACCATTATTTAGCTCGTTTAATATGTTTTTGAAGAAAACCGATCAAAAGATTTGCAATACATCCTAAAGTAAATCCAATGAATCCCCACAAATAAATAACCAATCTCACATCATTGTGAGATAGTATTTGGGATATTATATCATAAAAAGACTCATCCAAAGGTGCAGTATCGCAATAATCGATAAAAGCATATAGAAGCACATATAAGCCACCCGTCACAAAACCTGCAACAGGGAGCAATATATGTGTTTTGTTTATTGTTACTTTCATCGTTTCTTCTGATTGATAATGTTTGGTGAGGAACAACGTTCAGCTGTTGGCCCTACTTCGTTGTAAACTCAATCAATAAGGAGCATCTTTAAAAATCGGACAAACAATAAGCGTGTCTTTAGTTACAATTTGCCCGTCTACATTTCGTTTCAAGAGCACTTTTCCTGTAAATGTCATTTTATCAATCTTAAATTTTTTTACATCATACTCCAACTGGTTCAACTCATAATACACACCAGAGCCGTAGCAGTCAAAACACCCTACATATTTCTCTAAGATTCCACTTTTTTTATAGATACTTTTTTGTTCATAATAATCACGACCTCCGCCTACATCTTTATGAAAACGAATAATATACTGTTCATTCTCAGCAATAACATGGTCAAAATTGAACAATATCCACCATAATGGAGGAAAAATGACGAATGGCAATATATATACTCCCGAATAAATGCGCATACAGACTTTGCTCCATGTCGGATTTTTTGGGGGCACACAGAAAATCAAGACAAAAGGAGTAAGGAAAAACAATGAACGTAGAATATCACCAATACTCCAGCGTATTCGGTCATATTCATCTACGAAACTTAGAATCATCAATCCCAATATTCCACATAGTACATGAATACTAAGAATAAAATAAAAGAACTTGGATCTCGTCATATTCCTATCAATATTGTTTGTTCGTTTGCCAACGTTCCGCTTTAAGCGGTAGTGCTGTTTGTTGTTAGCTGTTTTTTCTAAATAGCAAATGGTCTAACTTGATGTACCAGTCTTCCTTGATAGGCTTGTACAGCGTGGTGTCGTTGTACGTCCTGCGGTAGATCTCGTTCAGGTCGCCGTGTTCTGTGATACGGATGTCCCGGTAACTTCTCAGTCCTGGATCGTAAACGAAACTTTTGGATGTTTCCGCATCCACGATGTTGTGGGAATAGTACGGTATAACGAGGCTCATATATATCGAATCCGCTGTTTCCCATTCTCTGCGGTCAACCAAGACGAAACCACATCCAATTTCTGACAACAGGGAGTCGAGTAGGATTCGGTCTGGCTTTAACAGTCCATATACCGGGATGTCTTGTTCGTCATTTGATTCATAGGATGTATCGCTTTGCTCTGTTGATTCAAGTATAATGATTCTGTCAGGAGAGAGTGGCGGGTAGTGAAAACTACCATCTGAACTCTCTGCCATGATTTCGCACACCTTGCAGAACGCCGCTTCGTGCGTGGCGAAGTGGCGTATCATTTCCTCGTCGCCCGGCGGCATGGGCGGCTCTCCGCAACTTGCGGCAAACAGGCTTGCTAAAAGCAGGATTATGATAGGTATTCTCATTTTCTTATTTATCTTATGTCTGGCAGATAACCGGCCTTTTCAGGAGAGGTTGAGCCACTTGTTATAAACTTCATTCTGTTTTATTTCACTTATCAGCCTGAAAAGTCTTTCATCAAACACCAACTTTTGATTAAAGAACAGTTCTTTTTTGAATGTCATTCTTTTGTCAAATACCAAGCACCTTTTTTCGTTTTCCTCCAAGTTGTGATATTTCGTCCAGTCAATAATGCCAGTATCCGACAACGGCAAGCCACTACATTCTATTTTACGATTGCCAGTAATCAAGAATATCGGGGCTGTTCCGTACTTTTCTATTTCGGGGGACATATTTATTTGTAAAAGCTCACTTACGACATACAGGCTCCCTTTCTCATATTTAATTTGCAAGATCGACTCTGTTTTTCTTGAAGATGCCCAATTTTCGTAATGTATGTAAGCCAAATCTGGATTCAAACTATCACAACTCATAAAATATGATACAGAAGGGTATAATATGTTTTTGAAAAGATAGGTGCTATCTCCATCACAAACAATAATGTCCGTGTCCGTATATGAATATTTTTGACTATATACGGTCTGAAATACAAATAACAGTATAAGTGATATAGTTATAGTCTTCATATTGTTTATAATGTTTGGCAGCGTTCCGTTTTAAGCGGTAGTGCTGTTTGTTATTGATGAACATTCTTTTTTATTGTACCAATCTAAAAAATCTAATGCTGATTCTTTCAAATCTTCTTCATCTTCGTTATTGGGAATACTGTCAGCATACTTTTGTATGATCGGCAGAAGGTTTATAAGACTTTCTTTAGGAAACTGGATTAAAAGCTGACTGATAATCCAATATTTCCAAATGGCACCATTCTTTTGGTTAATCAATATTTGTTCAATGCTCGGTAATAGTTCTTTGTAAAATTTAGGCAATACATGAATAATCTCTAATGCAACAGGCCAATTCATGTCTGCAATCCATTCTAATAGAGAGAACGCAACAACCGAAACCTATTCAGGTGTTGCCTCTAAAAGACGTTTGGCTGCATCTAAATCAAATTTATTTTTAGGTATTAATTCTTGTTCATTCATATACATCAATAATGTTCGGCAGATAAACCACCTTCACAGTTTCATCTGTTTGTTATCGACCTACTTTATTTTTAATTTTTGATTAAACGCAAGTATTACGAAACACTTGTCTAAACCACAATCAATTACTTCATTCTTTTCTAATTGAGAGTAGGCTTTTAGAAACCTATTTCGACATTTATTTGAATGTATGTAGTGATTTAAGTAGTTTTCAGCTTGTTCCTTTTCTCCGTATCTCAACATATATGGCAGAGCATGGAGAGAGTCTTTAGTGTATTGATTGAAGCAACATCCATGTTGTGTAATAAAATCAATTGCAGTTTGTCTATTCTCAAACATATCAAATATGGGACAAGCATACTTTTCAAGCAAATCAATAATTGTTTTTACGGATATAGTATAGCTTAATCCCGAAAGATTCCAAGATTTATACTCATTTATTGGTGACAGGTAGCCAATATGATTATGATATACTAAATCATCATTATTGATATTGAGCCTCTCTTCCTGCACCCATTTTTTCAAACTCTTACTGGTTATCGTAATCAATGGATATATAGTCACACTACAAGATGTATTATATACACTTGAACGGAACCAAATTTCAAAAGTCAAATCTTTATCTTTTGAAATCCTTTTCAAGCATTGTCCATTTTTGGAGGACTTAAAGCCTCTTTCTAAAAAAGGAACAGCTATCTCATTACAAGCTTTTATAAATATATCTCTTGGTTTCATCTCTTTATTTTTAGGTCGATAATGTTTGGCAACTTGCCGCCGTTAGGTGGCACAGGTGTTTGTTAGCAGTCATTCCCATTCAAAATATTCTCGTAATCTAAAAGAGGACTGTACGAGCCATCATCTTCCCGTAATTCAACACCATACATCACACCAACTTTATTAAGAGCTGGAATACAATAATCATTAAGAATATTCTCTATTCCTTCTTCTCTGTCTCTATCATTCATATTGTTTTCCAAGTCCGTTATGTCATGATAAGATTCTCCATGCTTCCCATTATTAGGAATTCTCCATCGAATAGGACATTTATATTCCTGCGGAAATAACATCAACGGGTCTGTCTTACGCAAGAAACAAGCTAAATTAATATAATACAGGCTGCTCCAATTTGAATGTTGTAGATTAAGCAACACTATACACTCACCTATGGTTTTGTACCATGAATTTCCCCTTCTACGAAAGCCGTTAGCTTTCATTATCGGATGAACTATTGATTTGAATTGCTCTTTATCCATACTACTATGATTTTTTTGACTGCTAATGTTATGCTAACAGCTAATTTGGCTGTTATTTTTCCTAAGTATAAACCGTGAAATGAAAGTTACAGAATCTCGTAGGTACTATAAACAAATACGATACAGCACCACTCATTGTCCTGATATCTATACAAGCACATCTGTTGTTATCCATAACACGCAAGATATATGTTCGCTAACAAAGATATAAAATTATTGGTAACCAATACAATACAAACCTTTAATTCTATGAAAAAAACTCCTTTTGGAGGTCATTCATAATTAGCAAGAATCTATCATCTTGTTTTTCAGTTTTATAGTTGCTGTATGAACAGAGTATGGGAGATACAAAATAAACGAGAGGAGAATTTACATGTCATCCGTAAACTTTCCTCTCGTTTTCTTATACCTATGGAGAAACAAGTTGAATAGTAAACATTGCCTCCGGATATTTTATCTGGAATGCTCCATATTACAGTTTTCTGTTCAGCACCATCGCCAAAGGATAGATAAACTGGTTATAGACCTTGAGCTTCTTCAGATCCAGCACATACCCTGCATAGGGATTGGTACAATCCGAATAGAAAAACACATCGATAAAACCCGCATGTTCCTTTATGATTTCACCTTCCAGGGGAATCTCGTCCACATCAAAATCCTCCAGAGGCAGTTCCTCCAGACGGGCATGTTCCCCATTGCCCAACACATTGAGATTACGGTTGAACAGCACGTATCCTCGCTTACTGTAATCCACGCGCATACCATACGGACGCTCCACAAGGAAAGCATCCGCAGCTTTCTTTATATAATCTTCCATGATTTTTCAAATTAGGATTTGCAAAAGTACACCATTCCTTTGTCAAAGACGAACAAATCAATGGGTTTCTCACCGACATACCTGCAAGAAAATACAACGACACACAACCTGTATATTTTATTTTCCTCCCTGCAAAGGTAGTCCCGTGTCCAACGTACCCGGACAAGGTCAGGCCCCTATGGGGTTGGCTGAAAGAAAATCATCCTCGCCGATGGCTGCGGTATTTTCTTTCGCCAAACCTTGCGGGTACGGTCACGGGACAGTCAGGCAGGTGAAAAATAAAAAATACCGGCTCCCGGAGCCGGACGTGTTTAACAGATAAAATACAATGAGTCATGAAAATCCTGAATGAAGAACATTTCCAGAATGTAAAGCGTTACGCCGAATCCATCGGTGACACATCACTCCAGAATTGTCTGGACAGACTGAAAAAATGGGAGGAGAATCCAGACCATCCAAGCGAAATCTCGCTCTATTATGACCATGCACCGTACTCGTTCGGCTTCACGCAACGCTATCCAGACGGAAGCATCGGCATTGTAGGCGGTCTGCTCTATCACGGAATACCCGACCAATCCTTTGCCGTGACACTTGAACCGTTCCACGGATGGCAGATACATACCTAAAAAAAATAGACAATCATAGTATTAACTTTATAAAATTCAAGATTATGGAAGCAATGGCAGTATTGGAAAAACAACAGCAGTTTGATTTTCAGAACAACGGAATCGAAGTAATGAACTTCGAGACTCTCCAGCGTACCTATAAGGAGAATGACATCTACGGCAAGCCTGTCCAGGGCATCTATCACTACCAGGTCCTGCAGCGTATGATGGACATTTGCGAGAAGTACAACCTCGATTACGAGGTGGAAGAAATCTTCGCGGCACAGAACAGGAACAAGACACAGCCGGGAGTAAGCATTCTCCCGCAGGTGGAACAGACACTTGGTGAAAAAGCAGTGGAAGCCCACATACTCCGACGCATCTTCGCTACCATCCGGATCAAGGACTGGGAAACGGACGAGCTGACAACAACGCTGGTCGTCGCCTACCATCAGGACGGCATACAGGCAGCCATAGGCCCGTGCGTGAAAGTATGCCATAACCAGTGTATCCTCTCGCCGGAAAGAAGCATCTGCAATTACGGAAAGAACAAGGTGACAACGGAAGGGGTATTCGAGACGGTGGACGGATGGCTGGCAAACTTCGAGGTGAACATGAACGAGGACATCGCAAGGATTCAGCGACTGAAACGCAGAATCGTCTCACTGGAGGAAGTGTATATGTATATCGGGCTGCTGACAGCATTGCGTGTCTCCCATGACAGTTCGGACAGGAACCTGTCATCCTCCGTGGAAACCTACCCACTGAACCAGAGCCAAATTTCCATCTTCACGGAAGAGGTACTAAAACTGGCCCGCGAAAAGGGACAAATCACCGCATGGGATTTGTATAATGTAGCGACTGAGATATATAAGCCTGGCAGAACAGATTTCCCGGCACTGATTCCACAGAACGGAGCCATGGCGGAACTCCTGCTTTCCCGTCTGCCCGCAGAGGTGGAAATACAGGATGCCGTTCTGGTAAGCTGAATAATATGTTGCTCATGAAAGCAACTGTTATTTTGGAAAACAAAATGCAAGCAAGGGAGAACCTGACGACAATATGCTGAAAGATTCTCCCTTGTTGTAATTTGTATGTATATTAATTAACCATTAAAATATATCCCTTTTTCTTTAATGATACAATAGAAATCGAGTTGTCGGCCTTCAATATGTGACGCAGATAAGTAATCTGAACATTAAGAGCCAATGAATTCTCTATACTATCATCACCCCATATTTTTTTTAGAATGTCCTTACGATCTACAGTTGAACCAAGATGCTCTGCCAAAAGGGACAATATCTCAGTTTGCCGCAAAGAAAGAGAGACTGTGTGGTTATTATACGTTACGTTAGACAAATTCCTATTAAACAAAGTGTTGCCTATGGTAAAGCTTTGTGGAACTTCATGTTTTCTATTCTCGAAACGCTCCTTGATTCTTGCTATTAACTCTTCCGGGTAAAATGGTTTAGGAATATAATCGTTACCTTTGAGGCTGAACCCTTTCAATCTATCATCCCGTTCTGTACGGTCGGTTAGAAAAAATAGAAGCACTTCGTCGTCTGTCTTTCTTATCATTTTTGCCAACTCAAATCCGTTCATTCCAGGCATGTTGATATCAAGAAGAACCAAGTCAGGATGATCAGAATTAAAAAGTTCCCAACCCATATTCCCATTACCGGCATACGTTACATTATATCCTTCCACCTCTAAGAATCTTTTCAGAAGCATTGAGTTCTTAAGGTCATCATCCACTAATAATATCTTTATCATATAACAATCCATTATTTTTAATGCTGTTCATCAATAGATTCATCTTGCGGCAACGTAATCGTAAACTCTGCACCTTTTCCTTCTTCACTGTTTACCGACACCTTCCCGTCATGAGCCTTGACAAGCAATTCAACGTATGCCAAACCTAAGCCCATGCCAGGTATATGATTATCTATAACTTCTCGACTCCTATAAAATTTGTCAAAGATAAATTTTTGGTCATATTTAGATATTCCGCAACCATTATCTTTTATAGATATAGTTACACTTCCTTTTTTAGTTTGTCCATAAGAAATCTTAATTAATCCATTCTCCGCGGAATATTTTACAGCGTTCTCTAACAAGTTGCTGATAATATTAGTGATATGCATTCTATCAGCATACAAAACTATATCTCGTTCAGATATTATTTTAATTTCTATTTTCTTAGATCCAGGTATATTTAGTTTTTTAACACAATCATTGATAACTTCATCCAAGCTGAATGAGGACTTGTTTAAGGGTATTTCGTTAATGTCATCGAATGTAAGATCACGTAGTTTCGAAAAATAGGAAGAAAGGTTATCCAGTTCGTTGTATGAGTCGGCTATGACCTCAGCTCTGCTTTGGCTGTCGGCCATCAGTATGTCGTTACGCATGAATGATACACACATTTTCAAAGTAGATATTGGGCGCTTTAATTCATGTACCATGGTTTGAATGAAATCTTTTCTTAGTACCTCTATCTTACGCTGACTACGTATGGTCTTTATTTGAAAGACAAGACATGAAATCAACATGATTGAAATAAACAAAGAGAGCACCATTGTTCCAGACATCCTTTTCATTATAGGGGACATTCCTATATCAAAATTCATCCGGACAACTTCTCCTTCAAATATATCGTACGGGTAAATGACTGTCATATTAGGTTTTAAAATGTTCAAGTGAGAAAACTGCTTTGGTTTCCATACCATAGAATCTACTTTTTCGGTAGTAATACTGGTTGTTTTCAACCCAGCCTTCATTAATAAATCTTCCAGCCTCTTAATGGAAAATGGACATATTTCATCCACTTGAAAACGCTCCAACCCTACATAGGCTTCCCGTTCATTCTCACAATTCCTGATTGAGAACTCATATTTCTTAATTCCTTCAGGTTTGTATTTTTTGTATAAATTTAATATCCTGTCTGAATATGTAGAGTCCTTGTCTCCATATTTGGAGCCATCTATCACATATACATCAAAGAACAAGTTTATAGTATATTGCATTTTAGTATTATCGACTTTTATAGACGATTTTGTAACAAAATCAATATTGTTTCTTTCACCTGAAATGCGCCTATTTTCAAAGTCTTCCTGCATAATACCCAATATACTTTGATATAACTCTTCGTTATAATTCTGCCAAATATAATCATAGCGGGTATAAAGCCACCAACATTGTGTTATACAGAATATGATGATGGCTATAATAGTACAAACATGCAATATCTTTATTTTCTTTTCCATATTGCAAAATTATGCTTTTGATAATTATTCAGGAAATATTTCACTACCTAAAGAGGATGTAGTAATAATTTAGTAATGATTTCCAATGATTCAGTAATATAAATTTAGAGGCGTAATATCAAGCCCTTTCTACCTTTGCCATAGATTCAACAATCGAAAGAACATGAAGAATAATTTTTTATCATACGGCTGATTTAAAAATGCATCAATGGTACTTTATAGTACTATTGTTCACATTCTACAAAAAACATATTGATTTTTAACCGAAACGTCAGCAACCAACTAAGGACGTCGGTTAATCACCAACAAGTTAGAATTTTGCAATTGATATTTATTAATAACATAACTTTATCATTATGAGATCTTTATTTACAGGCTTATTTTTATTTTTTTGTTGCTTCTGTTTTGCTCAAAAGCATACAATAAAATTTTATTTGAAAGATGAGGCAGCACAACCAGTCGAAAATGCAGTGTGTAAATTTATAAAAGATTCAAAGACAATTGAATCCATTTCCTATACGGATAGTTTAGGCTTTTCATCGACTGAAATTCAAAAGGGTGATTATCTGTTGTCCATTTCCTTGTTTGGACATATATTATATGAAACTCCAGTTGAAATAGCACAAGATACCAATTTAGGAACCATTACGGTAAAGTCTCAGACTCTTCTTTTGGATGCTGTTACCATTACTGCTAAAAGGAAAAGCTACAAGGAGCATGACGGGAAATTGGTGTTTGATGTCCAGTCTTTGCCAATTACGGAGAATGTCACAGCAGTTGATGCTTTAGCTTATACTCCTTTAGTTACACTTACCTCTTCGGGGATAGAGGTTGCGGGCAACACTGGAGAAATTAGAGTAAATGGAATCAAGCAGGAAAAAGGAGCATCATTGTTGTCTTATCTTAACGCTGTACCACTAAGCGAAATAGAACGTATTGAAGTGCACCAGGGAAGAACTGCAGATATGGATGCTTCAATAGAAGGAGGCTATGTGAATATTGTTATGAAAAATCCATCAGGTTTTACTGGGGCAGTTCAAGCCACATTCGGTTTTAATGGAGTTGAAGGTAATGACCGACCATTATTTTCAGAGAATCTTAATGTAAGCACTATTTATGGAAAAGGAGGACTGTCGCTTTTTGCTAATGTTGCTATAGGCCAAGCCGAACCAAAAGGTTTAAAATCAATAACTACATCTCAAATCGAACAGTTGCACCAAGAACAAAAACAGGAAAGTCATACATCCAATATAAGGAGACAAAATATAGATGCAAGTTATGGCTTGAACTATACCAAGGACAAACATGTGTTTGGTATAGAAGGATCTCTTTATGGTAATCTGAACAGCAAGAGTCAAAGAGAAATAGCTATCCAAACAGCATTAAAAGATGTTGTAACTACTTCGCAAGTGGAAATTAATGAAGTGCCAAAAGTCTTTTCTCACTCTTTGACAGCCAATTACTTTTTTACTCCTCAGAAAGGAAAGAACAAATTGCACTGGTTGGCAAACTTTATTACAAACAATGATGAAACCCAACAGGATTATTTCCTTTATCAACCTACATCATCCCAGCATCAGGAATATATAGGCAACAAAGCGAACTCTACCATGTTTTATACACAGTTATCATATTCTCACCAAATAATTAAACCTTTCAGCATCAATGTGGGTACAAAATATGCTACAACGCATCGAAAGAACACGAATATTTTTGAAATTAAGGATCAATATAAAAATGAAGACTTTTACAAGTATCGAGAGAATATTACATCCGCTTATGGCAATGCCCAGTTGTCCTTGGATAAATGGTTTATGACTGTAGGGCTAAGAATGGAATATACGGATTTAAAGTCTTACAATACTGATATTCAACAAAGGTATATAGATTGGTTTCCGTCTGCAGTTGTATCGTATAAAGCAAACGAAAAGGTGTCTATCCGCCTTAATTACTCCAGAAGTGTGTTTCGCCCACCATTTGCTCTTTTGAATAACTATTCCATTAAAACGTCTGAGCAGGTATTCTCTGTTGGAAATCCATTATTAAAGGCGCAAAAAACAGATAATATAGGACTGAGTTTTATATTCGGAAGACATATTCTAAACTTTGGATGGGCCTACACTCCATCGCCTATCACAAACTATATATACAGCGTTCAAGATACATTGTATATGACTAATATAAATGGAGGAAAGCAAACGACTTTTGATGTGAGCCACAGTTTTGGAGGAAAATTATTTCCGTTTTGGCACCTTTCCTCTAATATTGGATTGCAATATATATATCTTCCGGAAAGCTCTTACAAGCAAAGAATTTTACAGTGTTATGCTTCTTTGCGTAATACATTTTCAATCGGCAAGGCAATTAACATCACCTTGAATGGGAATTATGCCTCTCCTTGGATTATGAATGACAGAAAAGTTGAAGACAGATTTAACATAGATGCATCTATACGCTACGCCATTCCTAAGTACAATTTAAGTTTTATTCTCTCTGGAAAAAATCTTATTGCAAGAAGACGCACTTCTTCTGTAACGAGTAATAAATATGTTCTATACAAAAGTTGGTCTGAGACAGCTCCTTGTTCAGTTACATTCGGAATAAGTTGGAACTTCTCCGGCGGTAAAAAGAAAGATGTAAATTATAGCGCTCCTCAGGACTACAATATGGATAAATATCGATTATAAAAAGAATATTCTCTAAATTATTTCAAATCAATTAAATAAAAGGGGGAATCCGACGGCAGTACACCGAAAGATTCTCCCTTCTCTTTTACTCCTCGAAGAGTAGCATGTATTCCACCTTCCTTCGTCGTTCAATGCTCGGCACTACCTTGCCTTTGTAACACCGGAAAGAAACATACTCCTTATAGATATTCCGGTCTCCGGCCTCCAGCTTCTTCAACAATTTGCTTTTGGGCATCTTGCCGTAACCTTTCAGACGGTATGCCCCCACATTATAGCTCAAAACAGCGGCAATCAATGAATCACGTCCCAGATAACTGAACATACGGCACAGCTTGCGTAAATCCGCTCTCAGGATTGAATCACCCTGTTCTTTTGTAATGTCATTGGTCAGCCTTTCCCCAGGAAGGACCTTATGCCCGTACCCGGTACAAGCCATAGAAATCATAGGAAAATAAAAGAATTTATCTTCCTTATTATCAACTATTTGAATATTTCCTATTTTCTCTATTTTTGCCATATTTTGCCCATTTTCCGTTATTCAGTACACTTTTAGTACACTTTGAAATATCATTTTCTTTTGTACCTTTGCAATATTGGAAAACAAAAGAAAATCAACTATTTAGCGTAATCACCCGGTTATGGTACCTAAATCGGGATAAAACCTCTAAACAAT